>Ga0326512_10000122_pt1 | contig 63270 bp, 65 predicted proteins | sample 1_2617_0518_D_FD_203652 | JGI IMG/M metagenome (GOLD analysis project Ga0326512, IMG submission 203652) | Bovine rumen microbial communities from UC Davis, California, United States - 1_2617_0518 | ecosystem: Host-associated > Mammals > Digestive system > Stomach > Rumen | place: USA...
TATCTTCGTCTTTATGACCTATTCGTCTGCACGCTTGTAAGTATCCTACAGTCTTACGGATTTCCGTAGCAAGAGGTATTTCTATCTCAAATACGGTGTTAGCATACTGAATAAGTTTAAAGATTTCTTCCTCACTCCATCTTAATTTATTGTTTACTTCACTCATCTTTCATTGCTTGTTTTCAAGTTCTTCAATGTAATCATCTAATTGTTCAAAGAAATGTTTGTTATCAATACTTGTGTTTAGCATATACAACAATTTTGATTTTACCTCCTGTAATGTCTCTTTCCTTGCTTTCTCCACAGGCTCTTCTTGCTTGCTAATAATACTATGGGCAGCGTCATTAGATACCTCCTTGCCATTATGTCTAAACATCTGCACATTCCCCCATCCTTCAACATACAAAATTGCAAATTTATATTCTGCGTTTTCGGCAAAACGCAAAAATACCGCTTGTTTATTTTCTGTTGTTCGGAACATATCTCCAAATTTGGCATTATCAAATAATTTATCTGTCATACCTTATTCGCTTATTAAATTCGTAACTTTATTGTACGATTCTGCGTTTAAGTTGTATCTCGTGCCATTTTTAAGGATAAGTATATAGTCTGTGTAACTAAAACCACCTTCTATATGACAAGAACTGATTTCGTCAACATTGACCATTATTCCACCACATCTTCCCTGAGTGCGTAAACTAATAAATTGTGCCATATACTTATTCTCCTACTTCCTTAAACTCTCCGTCTTGTAATTTATACCAGGTATCAGCCTTGATACGTTCACCATCTACAAACTCTGTCTTAACGCACTTTGGCACATATCGTTTTTTCTCTTCGCTATATTCCCATTCTGCAAGCGTTATCCATGAGCCTTGCTTTGCCTTGACACAAGAGTTGTGACCAGCGCAGCATATAACAGAGTCCTCTCCAGTAGAGTTTATCTTTGCATAGTCACCGCTTGAACCAATCTTTGCAGAGTCACCGCTTGAACCAATCTGTGCATAGTCACCGCTTGAACCAATCTTTGCAGAGTAACCGCTTGAACCAATCTTTGCAGAGTAACCGCTTGAACCAATCTTTGCAGAGTCACCGCTTGAACCAATCTTTGCATAGTCACCGCTTGAACCAATCTTTGCAGAGTCACCGCTTGAACCAATCTTTGCAGAGTCACCGCTTGAACCAATCTGTGCATAGTCACCGCTTGAACCAATCTTTGCAGAGTAACCGCTTGAACCAATCTTTGCAGAGTCACCGCTTGAACCAATCTTTGCAGAGTAACCGCTTGAACCAATCTTTGCAGAGTCACCGCTTGAACCAATCTTTGCAGAGTCACCGCTTTCTGCTGAAGCATCTTTTGTCTCTTTAACAACCTTGTCTGGATTGGTCAACTCTTTAAGATATTCTATGCCAGCCTTGAACAGTCCCACAAAACCTATCTCGGCCTTAATCTTTATCTTTGAAGATGCTGCCTTATCATCATTCTTAACGATAGTACCTGATTGCTCTACCTCACAAAATCTATTGTCGATGCTGCCGTAGTAGTCCAACACGTCAAGAGGGTTTTCGCAGGCATGGAAGCCATTACTACATGGGAGGATTTCACCATCTTGTTCATACTCCTTACCTATCTCATACTGAAAGCCTCTACATGAGAGGTCTTTTTCGAAGCCTTTGTAGGCTTTTATTACTTGTTTTGCCATAGTCTTAATCCTTTTATGAATACCATATCTCAGGCATTGTTGTTTCTATTTCCATATAATTATTCAATTTACAAATTTAAACACCAATAGTGAAATGCTAATTCTTCATACTTTTTCCTTCCCCTGGTATAGGTGCTGTCACCGCGTTTGATGAAGTGTTTAAACACCTTGCCATTCTTTTTGCTGATAGCATAGATAAAATCTTTATTAGAGCCTGCAATATCCATATACCATGCACGGCTCCTGTCCCAATCGAACAGGTCAATAGCTTCGTCAAACTCTTTCTGTGAGCTTGCAGAGGTGGTTTTGAGGTCTCCACCAAAGCCTGCGGCACCTATCCACCAATCCCACTTGCAGCGAGTATCAAGGGTGAAAGGAAATTCACCATACTCAAACTGCTGCGAATGCCGTAGCATTATCTGCTGTGTATCGGACAGCTCCAGTACCTTCTTTAAGAAGGCATCGTGTTCCGCTTCACGGTACAAGGCCCTGCGCATATCAATGGCATGCTGCCACTCATCGTCAGTATAAACGACATCGTCAACTGTCTTACGGTAGAAGTTGGCACGATCAGGTTCCGTTATCAGAGCATCCACAAGAGAGCCAAAACGGAAGGCTGCTTCCTTGTTGCCTGTCTGTAAGCCAGGATGCAGAAGGAGTTTTAATGCAGTGAGGTCAGAATTACTAACCTCACTACGATTGTAATACACATCAGGGTTCATTTTGCAGTAACATCATCTTGGTATTCGATATTCTCGGAGGTAATCATAGTACCTTCCTTATTCGCCAGCTTCTCACAGAAGGTAATCTGCTTCTTGAACATCTTTGACAAGTCCTCAACAGACATCTTGCAGCCCTCAGCTCCCCACCACAGGGCAAATATTTCAGGGAACGCTTCTGCATTGAGTGGCACAATCTTTTTCTTTACGCTACTCTTGGGAGAATATGCTGCAGGTGTTGCAGTAGTAGCAGTAGCCTGTTGCTCGAAGAGATTACCCAATTCGCTTTGCACGGCCTTTGCCTTATCAGCAGCAGCCTGTGTCTGCTCTGCCTGCTTGCGCTCCGTCTCTATTTCCTGCTTTACAGCGTTGTCGATGTTGGTAACACCATTGTTACCTTCTGCAGCAGCCTGTTCAAGCTCTGCTTTCTTGGCAGGCATGAAATCAATATACTTCTGCTTTGCAGCCTGCATCTCCATCTTGAACTTTTCGGCAAGAACAACTTTATGTCCAGCAATAGCGTAGTTGCGTATCTGTGATGCTTCCGCAGGAGTGATACTCTCAGGAACAGCAGGAGCTTGGGCCTTATAGCCGCGACTGGCCATTACATATTCAAAGTTATCACACTGCAAGTCCTGCAGGTATTTCAGACTCTGCTCATAATTATGGAGAGTGACATTGCCGAATAAGGTAGCAAGTCTATCCTGTTCCTCAGCAAGGAGAATGTCAAACAAATCATTATATGCAGCCTTGCAAGCCTCACTATAGTTGTTGCGTGCCTGTTCAGCCTGTAGTTTTGCCTGTTCTACTCTTTTGCGTGCTTCCTCTTCGGCAAGTTTCTTCCTGGCAAACTCATTGCGCTTTAGCTGCAGCTGATATGCTACAGTACCTGCTTTGCTTGGGTCTATGGTATTTTCCAAGCTTGTAAACTGCGCACGCATCTGGTCGAAGAGCTTTGTAAGGGGGGAACGCTTCTCATTCATCTTCGTGACAGTCTTACGTGACTTAACGATGTATGATGCTGCAAGCTGATCTAACTCGTCTGTCATACCCTCAGCATTGATACGTGCCAATAGTTTGCTGCCTGCACCAATGCAGTTATCTTTACTTGTAACATTCTCTGCATAGACATTAGGAGCCTGCAGAACGATAGCTTTTACGTTGTCAGATGCTATAATAGAAAGCTCTGTATGTTGTTGTACTTCACTCATGGCTAATAAAGTTTAAAAGGTTTCATCATCATTGTCTGCTGTACCTGTTACGCCTGCTGCAACAGATGCAGCCTGCTGTGTAGGTGGTTCGTTGGTTGGTGTGTTGACTTGTGCCTCGCCAGCAGGAGCAGCACCTTCAACCTTATAGAAATCATCAACATTGACTTCGGGTTGTTGTGGCTCTTCCTCAGACTCAAGGACGGCCTTACCAGTACGTACCTTTGGATAGGTCTTAAACGCATGTTTGATAAGCTTTGCACACAGGAAGCCAGGGTCTATGCTGCCGCCATTGGTGTTATATAGTTCATTCGCCTTCTTAACCCATGTTTTGCTTTCACGGTCAAAGTATTTGTTATTCTCTTCTGAATATCCTTCAAGACGCTTCCAATCTTCTTCAAGCATGACAGCATAGTCGATAGTGCCATCAGTGCGAGTGATGCGAAGGTATGCAGCCACAATATGGTTAGAGGTGTGTGGGAGATTGCAGGTGTATCTGACAGTCTTACGTCCGTCAATATCAGAGAAGGAGAATGTATCGCCCTCATACACAAGTACAGGATTGTCAGCATGACGTATCTGTCCAGCGCGTGCTCTCAGCACCAATTCGCCATAACCTGAGATAGTTAGATTTGCACGCTTCTCATATTGGTTCTGACCATTGTTAGAGCCTATCTTTGTTGAACGAGGAATAAGATAGCAGAGAGCACGTGCACCTGGTTCCAAGGATAAACCACATACAGCAAGGTCTATAAACGATGTGAAGATAGAGAACTTTGTACAGTCTCTCAAATTCTCCTTGTCGCGTAGCTGTGCCTGAAAATAATTGGCTTCACGTTCATAGGCTGCTTCGCCTGTGCCTTCTCCCCATAGCTTGTCGTAGATAAGGATAAAACGTTCACGTACCGCTTCGTTGCGGATAATCTGTGTTACTTCAAGTTTGTTGATTGTGTCAACGGTAAGATTGATGTTACTCATAGTTTTTTGTTTTTAGTAAATGTGAATAAATAATTATACTGGTAGCAGGGCATCACGTCTGAATAGCAGTGCTCCCTGCTGATTGCTGCTCGCCTTCTTGTGTGGATACCTGTCTTTGATTTGCCGCAGGTAAGCTTCGCTAACGCCAAGTATCTTTGCAGCCTCAGAGGTGCGCACATACTCAGGCACTTGCTTCTCCTGCAAGCGTTGTATCACAGCATCCGCAATCTGATTGATAGTCTTTTGTCCAAGTTCCATGTCATTCTTCGTCTTGATTACCTGGGATGAAGGTGTTATCATCCTCCATTTCGTGAATGTCGTTGTGTACTGTCATAGCTTTAATAGAATGAAGGTGTAATAGATGCTCGTTGTTCACGCTCGTTGACAGTGTTCTCTGTCTGCTGACAGAAGATTGCCTTGCGGCTGTCAATGTCCTGCACACGTGCTTTACGCATGTGCCTGTCAAACTTGTCATCTTCCACAAGGCGTTTGCGCCTGGAGATGTTAATTGTTTCGTGTAATGTCATTTGTATTTAATGTTTAAAAAAATCTTTGCTTTGCTCCACTCCGCTATACTTTTCTATACTTAGCTTTACAATACTACGCTTTACTTTTCTAAATTGGGATATAACTTTGCTTCGCTTCGCTCCGCTTCGCCTAACTAAACTCTACTCAACTTCGGCTGCGCCAGACTTTACTCCGCCAAGGTATGCTGTGTTTGGATATTACTACGCTAAGCTTTACTTCGCTCCGCTTAACTATACTGTTCTATGCTGCGCTTGACTATGCTGAATTTGGATATAACTATGCTAAACTGTACAATACTCCACTTCAGTATGCTGTGCTCCGCTGTGTTTGGATATAACTACGCTATGCTTTACTTCGCTCCGTTTAACTATGCTGTTCTATACTGAACTATGCTGAATTTGGATATAACTCTGCTGCGCTACTGTAAGCTTCGCTACGCTATACTCCGCTTCGCCAGGCTAAACTACATTTTATTTCTTTTTCTTATCTTTTATCTCTTCAACAGTGTACCGTCCGTAACACTGGCGATATGTGCCAATGCCATAACGTAAGCCTGCATTTGTCATTGCAAGCCATATCTCGCTCTTATTAAGCTGCGTCTCATCGAAGAATAATTCTCCTTCAAGACTCCACTCAGGAATAATCATGCGTGCAGTCACGACCTTCGACTTCATAATACCTACAGGACGAATGTCAACATAAGTATCTGCATGGTCTTGCCACAGCTCTTCTGGTGTGCAGCCATTCTCCTTAAATTTCAATATACCATCATTGAATACAAATACAGACCTTTGGAACTTTGCTCCAAGTTTATTCTCCTTGGCACCAGCCTCAAAGCTCTTTGCTATCATATTAGCAGGCAGCACATATTGGCCCTTATCATTCCAATAGCAGGATGCAAGAAATTTCAGATGGAAGATTTCATTCTGATCCTCGTCAGTCTTGGTTCGCTTACTTGTCAGTTCTTTAAGTTTCTTACTAAACTCATTCATTGGGTTAACAGTCTGAGGATTGTTAAGCATCAATGGGCATGTGCCTGTCATTTTGAATTTAATACTGTTCATTGTGTTAAGATTTTTAATTGTTTCTAAAATATTCTATACATTTAAATCCTTTTCTTGGTTCAAACTCTTCAAAAGAGTGTGCCACAAAGTGGGCTTTCTTGTTAACCCAGCCTGCCATATCCTTTTGCCATTGTGGAATGGGCCTGTGTGGATTGTCAGGGTCTCGGTAGGGCTGTGCATAAGCATATACCCAATTACCCATGTGGCTCTCCCTCGCTTCCTGCAACTTATCCCACCAATAATGCACTCTGGAATAACTCTCTCTGAAATTTTCTGTAAGCTAGTGTATAGGAAATACTCTCCCTTGAAGCCATAGCCAGTAATCATTTCCATTGCACGCTCACATTCTTCTATCTGCTTGGGAGTATCGCAGCCGAAGCGAATACGGTTTTTGTCAAGCCATTTCACCTGTGCCAGCAACTGTGCAAATTCATCCGTCACAAGTCTTGCATCGAGAGCCTGGTTAAAGTCAACCTTATACTTCTTGTCAATAATCTTCTGAAGCTGCTGCTTTGCATAGTCACCTGCTGCAAGGATATTATTATCCATAAGCACAAGTTTGTTTCGGCCCTCAATGGCTATATCGTCAACGTCCATGTATGGAACAATGGCACCTTCCTTTCTCGGCACTACGCACCAGGCACATTTGTTTGGGCATCCGCGAGTAAGAAAGCCATAGGCCATATCTGATGGGACATTGGGATAAAGAGAATAGTCAGGCTGCAGACGGTCTATCTCTACAGGAAGGTGTGAGTGAATATCATATCCAGTGCCACCCTTTATTATCTCGTCAGCATCATAAGCTGTCAGATCGTCAGGAGAGAAATTGAAAATCTTGGACATATAGATACTGTCATAATGCTTCATAGCAAAGGCCCACTCTACATTATCTCCCTGCCTCTTATGGTAGCGAGAAATCTTCGCCAAAGCAATGTTAGGGTAGATTGTAGCTCCCCACTTCTTTTTCTTTGCGTGACCGTCTATGTCAACAAGACCGATATTCATAAACTTGACATTCTGGAATAGTGTACTGTGAAAGCCTGATATTTCAATGTAGGCATTTTCTCTGCTGCATACTTGCGCATCATAGACTCTGTGACAACAGGTGTTCCGTCAATGTAATGCGTTACAGGCATACGCAGTGTAGCTGCAAATCTATCACCCTGCATCACATCAAAGACTGCCTTCTTTAATACCCCCATTTTATCCAAAGATTATAGCTGTGAGGAACATACCTGCAATAATAACTGCTGATGCTGAGAAGGCAAGAGCCTCCGTGATAACATTTTTTTTCATACTATACTTGTTTTTGTTTAAATTGAAATCCACAACACTTTTCTTTAAAGGGTAAGCCGAATATAATTTGCCTACGGATACCTCCGAGACTACAAAAATATCTATCCCCATATGAACCGTGACCGAAACAAACATTATGCTCAACATTATTAAAAAAGCACCCTTCACATGTAGCAGAGTCCATATACCAAGGATTATCAGCCTTATTGCTCTCTACACATTGAACCGTTATTAAGCCAAGAACATACTCTTTTCCTATAATATCATCTGGAGTGTTTCTGTGTTTAGAGCAATATACCTTTCTCTCTTTTTCGATACTCCACTTTTTAATACCAAACATTACGCTAAACGTGTTACGATTACTATTCCTTTCTTCTTGTCAGCACGAGTTTTAAAAGTCATATCCCTCTCCATACCTAAAGTAGCACATGTAGAGCGAAGGGAAGTAACTTTACACTTAGGGAATGTAATGACATCCCCAACTGCCATTTCTGCCAAATTTGGGCGAATTGGCGAGTTTTCTTTAAAATTCTTTCTCATTTATTTGTTTATTTATAATTTATTTGTTAACTTTCGAGTGCAAAGGTAATAAAAAAGATTACATATCTCCAAATAGTAATACAAGATATTACACGAAATTAAGTTTATTTAACGTTTGATATATTACACATCTACTTTTACAATCAACCTTAACTAACTAATTTTGCGCTATGAAGATTGAAAGAATTAACATCGGTGAGATTATCAGAGAGAAAGTTACCGAGAAAGGTCTCTCTGATGCTGAATTTGCTCGCAGCGTGGGCATCGCCAGACAGAACGTTAAGAAAACTGTATTTGAGAAAGCAAGCCTTGATACAAACCTGCTATGTGAAATATCGGAAGTGTTGGAATGTAATCTTTTCGATTACTTCAAAAGTAATAATGCAGATGACAAAACAGAGCTAAAAGCAACCATTACTATTGAATTAGGCAAAGAAAAGAAAGATAGGACTCTAAAGTTTACCTTTGGAGATAACAACATTAAGTTATCGTGAGGAATATGACTACAAATGAATTGAACGCCTTTTTATTTTCTGTGTGCAAAGGTCAAAAATAATATTCTTATGAAATCCTTTTTTAAATACAATACCTGGATCATATGCCTGCTACTATTTATAGGGTTTATTGTTTACCTTTTCCTCAAAAGTAATCAAAACAATGATGATAGTCAACAAGCAGATATACAAGTCTCAATGATTGATAAATATGTGTATCTTGATGTCAAAAATACATTACACATTAACTCTAAGTGTTGGGCTATAGGTGGAATACATGGAGAATTAGGCTCTTCAAATATATCTGTGACTCGTGTGCCTGTAGATGAATTGACTACATCTATGCTTGAATATACATGCTCTCGATGTGTGAATGATAGCATATATGACTACTTGTTAAAAATCAGCAAAGAAGATTAGAATAATAAAAAGTTTTCCCAATGTTTTACCCTAAATGTGGGTAAGGTAATATAATATGCTGAAAAATAGATATATACACAATAATAAAATTATCCCTCATCTTCCGCGAGAGATAGGACGGGCTGTCTGTCCTATCTTTTTGATTTACAGGGGAAATATCAGTATTTACGGGGTTTGTAGCAATAATGAGAAATATTCAATGTGTATATATTATAACATATCATACAATATCTTAATAGGGGTTTTGTTTTACCATTGTTTTACCCACATGGAAAATGTTTTACCTTTTGGGGGAATTTTGTTTTACCTTTTTACAAATGAAAGATTATGAGAAAGTTGCCATCAATAGTTTATGTGTATGACAGAAAGAAAAGAGCTTCTTCGACTAAGGAAGGAGTAATTGAGCTGCGTATCACCTTTGAGAGAAAATCAAAGTATATGTCAACAGGCGTGATGGTGCTGCCGCGTGAGTGGCGTGGTAGGGGTGGTGTATGGATTACAAACCGCTTTGACTCACGGGAACTGAACAATACGCTTGACATCTTCATGAGCAACATACGCAAGGCTGTGAACACCGTCCTGGAAAATGAAGGTGTATTCTCGCTTATAGAATTGGAAAAGGAACTGAAAAGCAGTGGACAGTCTAACATGGCTTTCATAGACTTTTGCGTAAAGCGTGCGGAGATACGCAAGTATGGTAAGAAAAAAGACACACAGGAGAGATATGAAAGATTCCTGAAATGGTTAATTGAATGGGGGAAGATTGAACACTTTACAGACATTACTGGTGCCAACATCATTGCAATGGACGAGGAACTTAAGGAAAAAGGGATGAAGAACTACAGCAAGTGGCAGAACTACCACCGTTTCCTTGACACCTTTATCCGTGATGCGATGGAGGAGGGATATATCAAGAGAAATCCTTATAAGTGGCTACACATAGAGCGAGACAAAGAAAGTGGTCTGCAGAAGTACCTGACTTTGGAAGAGCTGCACATGATCGAGCGTGCAAAGATGTCTATGGCGTCATTGGACAGAGTGCGCGACCTTTTTGTGTTCCAGACATATACCTGCATGGCATATACAGACCTTTGCGATTTTGATGCTTCGCAGGTTAAGGATGGTATATACACAGGTAACAGAGGAAAGACAGGGCAGGAGTTTTCTTTTCTGCTAATGGAGCCTGCAAGGAAAGTGTTGGAGAAGTATAACAACAAACTCCCCATCATCAGCAACATTAAGTATAACGAATATCTCAAGCTTGTTGCAAAGGAAGCAGGTATTAAGAAAAACTTAACAACTCATTGGGCAAGGCATACAGGTGCAACAATACTGCTGAACGCTGGTGTTGATATGGAGATAGTTGCAAGAATACTTGGTCATAGTTCTACACAACAAACAAGAGATACCTATGCCAAGCTGCTTGATAAGACCATTGCTTCTGCAATGTCAAAGGCCGAAAAAAATATAAAATAAAAAATAAAAAAAGTGTGTGTGTCTCGCGCACGTGTATGTGCGCATTTTTTACACACACTTTAGTGTGTTATATAATATATTATTTTATTTTCTTTTTTGTTCTTTTTCTTTTTTTTTGTGAAAAAAGTAGGGTTGTGTGTTAGTTGGTGTGTTAGCATACCTTCATGAGCCCAGTGTTTATGGGACTTGCAGTGTGCTATTTGATGTGTTAGATTTTTGTTAGTTTGAGTAAAAAAACAGGCTCAAAAATAACGTCAGTGTGTTAGCATACCTTCATGAGCCCAGTGTTTATGGGGCTTGCAGTGTGTCGAAAAAAGTGTTGCGATGTGTTAATATATATATAATAGGTGTGGATAACTTTTTCTTATCAAAGAAAAGATTTTTCTTTTTTCTGCCATGAAATGAAAGAAAAGGATAAGAAAAGAATTTCCCGATATTATCCCGTTCTTATCCCTTTTTCTTTTTTTTCTTTTTTTTTATACCATCTTCGTGAGGTCACGAAAATGCTACTTTCCCTTTTTCTAAAATAGATAATTTTAGAAGAGCTATTCGTTCTCTTCTGACAGCTCTGCGAGTTTGTCTTCGATGGTCTTTTGTCGGCCCTCGTTGACAGTCATGTCTATGCTCTGTGGCTTTGGTGTTGTGAAGGCCATGAGCTTTATCATCACATCGAGCCTGTCTTTTGGCTCCAGGTCTTTCAAATCCTTCTGAAAGAGGTCAGAGGACGTATAGCCATTCAGTATGTCCTGAATGACAGATTTTGTAAATGCTGTAGTCTTATTGGTGGTTCCTTTTTGCCTGCCACCTGTTTTTTTTCCTTTCATGTGTAAGAACTTAAAATTTTGTTGCAAAGATAATGCTTTAATTTTGCACGCAAATAATAAGTTCTAACTCTTTTATATCATGTTTAAAAGAAATAATTTCAAAAGCCTTGGCCTTGGCATTTCGTATGCCCCACAGCGCAAGATGTTTGTTGGAGGAATAGTTGGAGGTGCTGTAGGAGCCCTCGGAGGTCTTTTCGGTGGTATGTCGAAGAATAAGATGATTAAACAGGCAATAGCTGCCATTGAAAAGAAGAAGAAGGAAAATAAAGATTGGTATGATCGTAGGTACAACGAAGATGCAACGCAGCGTGCAGATGCTCAACGTCTGCTTACTATGCAGGCAGAGCGCATGAAGCGAGCTAACAGAGCTGCTGCTGGTGCTGCTGCTGTCATGGGTGGTACTGACGAGTCTGTAGCCCTTCAGAAGGAAGCAGGCAACAAGGCGATGGCAGATACTGTCAGCCAGATTGCAGTAGCAGGTGAAGCACGTAAGGATGCCATAGAAAACCAATATCAGGCAAAGAACGATGCCTATGATGAGAAGATACAGAACCTTGAAATGCAGAAGCAAGGCTTTGGTGATATAGCATCAAGTATGATTGGTGGTGCTGCCGGTGGTATTTCTGCAGGTATGGGTGTAGAAGGTTTGTTTACAAAGAAAAAATAGGAGGGTTTTATATGGCTGTAACTAAAACGACAACGACATCTTCGTCACAGAGTAGTGGTAGTGGAAGCAGCAGTAGCACTCCTGCTTCAAAATCATCTTCTCCGTCAACTTCATCGTCAAAGTCATCTTCTACCTCTTCATCAACGGCAGGGAAACCTGCTACTGTGAATAGTGGCGTATCGGTCAGTGCTCCTACAACCGAGAAAAAGACCGTAACACCTCTGCCACAGGTAAGTGTGCAGCAGGAACAACAGATACAAGGACAGGGCCCATTAGCTCTTGAAGAGGAAGATTTAACTCCTGGACAAAAGGTAATGAGTGCAGTACCTTGGAACCAAAACCATAAAGGTGAACAGACTCCTGCAACAAAACCACAGGAAGCAGTGGAGGCACAGCAACAGGCAGCTCCAGCAGAGAGTAATAAGCCTTACGACCTTGGTACACTATATCAGAATATGGTGAAGAGAGAAAATCATGGTTTACCAACAGAAGCACAACTTGAAGAAGAGCGTAAGCGCAATAAGCGTAATGCCCTTCTTGCTACTATTGGTGATGGTCTTGCCGCTTTCCATAAGGCATATTCCCATGCAAGAGGTGTGAAGCCAATGGAATTGGAAAACCTCAGCGATAAGATGTATAACAGACTGGAGAAGATACGCAAGGAGAGACAAGCCAATGAACTTGCATATCAAAATGCCAGGTTGCGTGCTGCAGGAATGGATCAGCAGGCACAAATCAATTTTGAGAGGCAGCAACGTGAGCTTGACAGAATGGCAGAAACGAAACGCCATAATGAAGCAATGGAGAATTATTATGCTAATAAAGCCGAGAAAGAACTTCAGCAGAGAAAAGAGGCTAAAGATGCAGACCGTGAAGCTGCCAACCAACGCTATGCAGCAGCTATTGCATCAAGGGAGAAGATGGGAGCTGCATCCAATGCTACCCGACAGTCTGTAGCAGCAACACAGGCAGCAACACGCAAGGAAGTAGCAACAATGAAGTCAGGTGGTAAAGGTGGTAATAACCAAGATAAAACCAAAACTACCACTACTTATAACAGAAGAGGTGAAGCTAAAAAGAAAGTTGTAGAAGAGACAAAAACAGGAGCAACAAATAGAAAAGGAAGTCTATTACCAAATAAAAAATAATTCATCCCATGAGTCAAGATAAACGTGCAGAATTATACCGCAACCTTATAGGCAGTGGTAAGGTTACAGAGAGTGAGATTGGTAGTGAGAAGGATTTTATGGATGCAGTCTCTGATGAGGCTACAGCTCGTGAGTTCCATCACAATCTTATCAATAGTGGTACATTTGGTACTGACGAGATAGGAGAAGAGGATGATTTCTACAATAGTATAAGCTCTGACTTTGAAGAACCAACCCCAAAACCTGCGAAGCCTGTGCAAAAAGGCATGACAGATGCAGAACGTCAGGCTATGATAGGCAGTGCAGAAATGGTAAAGAGAAACGTCAGCAGAGGTCAGAAGCAGGCGTTTAATCGCATGGACTACGCACGTGGCAATACTGGCTTGAAAGTATCTCCTGTCAATCTTGGCGAAAATAGAAACGTGGTTGAGCAACAGCCTACCTTCAATCCTGAAACAGGTAAGGTGGAGACAACATATATTACTGAAAGTGGTAATGAATATGGCACACGTGAACTTGCCGACACAGAGCAGAACGCTATAGACGCATCAAAAACTCTCACTCGCCAGTTAGATAATGCCTACAGGGAAAGAGACCGACTCAACGAACTTGCACGTAAACGTATCGAGGCTCTTAAAAAAGAGAATGAAAATAAGCCTTGGTATCGCAAGTTAGCAGAGTATGCTAACGCAGATAAGATGCCTGATGCAGGAGCACCCATGAATGAATGGGATAACGATGAGGAATACTCCAACATCATGACTGCATTAAGGATGAATAATGCAGTGATAACAGCCCTTGAAGATGCAAAGAATGGTGATACCAATAGCTTCTGGCACTCCCTTGGCAAAGAAATAACCAATGGTTATACATTCAGCTTTGGTGGTTCTGCCAACATCAAAGATGTTAACTCCACTCTTGATGCCATGAAGTATATTGACAGACTAAACGAGAAGAGAAGGGCAGGGCGTACACTCACGGATAAAGAACAGGCTGCAGAGGCTGTTATCAAAAACCAAATATGGGATAATCAGGTACAAGCTTTATATGGTGACCAATATGGTGCTTGGGCCCGTGCAGGCAAAATGGGTGCAACCAGTGCAGACCTTATGACAGATTTTCTGTTGATGGGTGGAGCACCATTAGCAGCAGCAAAAGGAATAGCAGCAGCTATAACAAAGCAAGGAGTAAAAGCTTTTGGTAATCTCGTAACCAAAGGACTTGGTAAGTACATGCTGAAAGCCACAGGTGTTACTGTTGGCTCTATGATGGCAGGTGCTGAAATGGCAAACACTGTAGGTCTTGGTCGTACTGCTGCTGATGCAGGTAAGGGCCTTGGAGAGTTTATCCTTGACGATAGAGGTGATTATGTGTTCGGACACACAGAGATGATAGACGGAAAGCCACAATTCGTTAAGGGTACGAATAGTGTTATCTCTTCTGTCCTTGATGCAGAGCGTTCTGCTATTGGAGAATATGGCTCAGAGGTGTCAGGTGATTTCCTGAAGATTGGTGGTTCAGTTCTGAAAGGTCTTAACAAAATAGGTCTTAGTAAGATAGCAAACGGACTGACAGCAATAAGAAATGCAGATTGGTATAAGGCTTACAGCAATGCTCTGACTACGATGGGCTTTAATGGTGTGCCAGGCGAAGCACTTGAAGAGTATGTAGGCACTGGCTTTAATGCACTGATGGGAGGTGATGAATGGAAAAATCTTGCCGATCCTCGCACGCATATTGATATTTGGCTTGGCTGTGCTACAATGGGAGCCCTGCTAAATGCTCCAAGATTAGCTGCTATTGGTGGAAACAAGATGGCACAGTACTACCGCTACAAGCATGCTACAGACAAAGCAGACGCAATGGCTTCCACTACATTTGGAGAAGGTTGGGATGAAGTGCGTGATGCTCTTGACGCCAGCACAAATGAAAACATTACCGATGCACTGACAAATGTTCTCAGTGACGAGACTCTGAATGATAAACAAAGAGCAGCAGCCCTGGGATATGCCATTAACTTGCAGAAGATGCGTGGCTACAGCCTTGGCCAGGTTGCAGCAGGAGAAGAAGAGAACCCTGTTGCTTCTGATATGGATACCAATTATGCAGAAGGCTATGGTGCTACTATTGACACAGATATGCAGGACATACGCAACCTTTATAATGAAAGGATGCAGCGTGCCATTGATGCCTTTGGAGAAATAAGAGGTCTTGATGAATACCCTGTGCAGACCATTCAGACAATGGAACAGGGCGGCTATACTCCAGAGCAGATACAGGTAGCAAAGGACTATGTCAACGCCAAGGCGGCATACGATGGTATGCAGCAGAAGGTGGAAGATGATATTGACACACAAGTCACTCAGGCACAGAACTATGTTGACAGTCATACCAACAAGGAAGATAACCAGGTGCACCCTGTTACCTTGAAGGATGGAAGAGAAGCGTTTATTACAGGCAGATATGTTGTCATGAACCCTGATGGCACTGTCAACGTAAAGGCTACAAAGGAAACATACGGAGACGGAATGATATTTGTCTCTGACATGGATGGTATGATTTCATCTATTGACGTGGATGATATTACTGAGGCTGGTGCTCCTGTTGATGCAGACGAACAGAAGGAGGATGTTGCAGCCGCTATCCGTCAGCAGGTAGAGGACGAAGCGCAGCGCAAGCAGCAGGGTATATTGCCATTCAACGAGGGTGATACATACAACGTGCTCGATGGTGAAGGGCAGCAGCATGAAATTACTATCCTTCCTGCTGTTGACGGAGAAGGCAATCCTATTCCTTTACAGCAAGGTCAGGTGCTTGCATCTGTTGACGGTGCAGATGCACAGCCAATGGCAGCAGACGATATTCAGGCAATGGCAGATAATACGCAGCAGGTACGTGTCGCAGAAGCCGTTGCAGAGGAACAGGCACAGCAGGAACAGCAGGCCCAAGAGGAAGCAGCCGCAGACCCTTATAAATTTCACAATCTCCTTACTATCAACACAGAGAATGGCCCTGTTCGTGCCCATGTCACAACAGAAGAGAACGAGGATGGCTTCATAGAGGTGTATTCCTTTGTGCCTATCAATGGCAAGAAACTCAACCTGTTCACAAGGGAAGAGCTCGATAACATGGTAACAGATGTTATGCCAGCAACCGAAGAGCAGCAGGAAGAAATCTCAGCAGGGGAACCGCTGAGCACTGTGGAAGAGCAGCCAAGTACCGCAGAAGCAGAAGAATACCTGAACGAGCAGTTTGAGAACGCTCCAGAGCAGACAGAAGAGCTGGAGCCAATGCCTATGAATGGTGAGGATGCAGACTTCTCACAGGTTACTCCTACACGTGCGCATGCGTACATTTATGATGAAGCAGGTCTGTCACGTGAAGATGCTGACCAATTTGTTGCCGCCAACAAAAAGGTTGCCGATGATGCCCTGAAGAAGGTTAAGAAAGATAAGAAGCCTGTTATGGGCACAAGTATCTCCAAATTCAAGAAGGAGATGCAGGCATGGCAAGAGAAGGTTGATGCAGCACAGCAGGCAGCAGACTATTGGCAAGAGGTGCAGGATATTCACAAGCAGGCTGATATGCAAGAGTCTATGAATACCCCATCAGGCAGAATGGAACTCTTGGAGAAGGCAAGTACAAAGGAAAAAAAGATAGCACTTGCCAAGGAAATGTATAGCGACCTGTTCGATGATGACTTTACTGTTGCTAATGACATCATGGAGCTTGTGGCCCTGAATATGCCAAAGAATATCAGTTGGGAGGATATTAACGGCAAACGTGGACTTCAATACGAACTTGGCCTGCGTAGAGGTGTAGGCAAGGGCTTTGACAGTAATGCCTTCAACAGCTACCTTGCAAAGAAGGGTGAGGGCATAAGTTTTGCAGAAGCAGTACACTCTATATACGAGAGTGAGGACAATCAGTTACAGAATGGTGAGCAGCGTTGGGATGATCAGGAGATACGCAATGCCCTTATTGATATGTTCCTGTCTGCTGATAAGCCAACATCTATCCGTGACTATGTATTCAATTCACGTGTTGCCAGGGCAGAAGATGCTTTAAGAGCAGAGCAGGCACGCGAAGAAGAGTACAGAGAAGAACAGGAATTGCAGCAGTGGGCAATGCAGAGCTATGGTCTCAGTTTTGAAGAGGCTATAGGGCTTATAGCAAAAGCTGACGAAGATATGAAATTCCTTGAAGAGTACGAAAATTCTCAGGAATATTTGGACAATTTAGAAAATAATAGTAACTTTGCACAAAATAACACAGAAAGCAATGACACAGGAACAGAAGGACAGACTGGCAGCATGGCGTCAGAGGGAGCCGGAGAAGGCGAAACTGGCAGACGAAGCGATACAGAAAGCGAAGGAACGCTGCAAGGGCAGACAAGTGACCAGGCGAGAGTTCCACAGAATACTGCTGGAGGAAATCAAGAAGCAGCAACAGGAGTTGCAGGGCAACAAGTAACCAACAATATAGGTGCTACATCTTCTGCAGACGTTATTGCAGAGGAAGAAGCAAAAGTGAACACCAACCCTTCTGAAGGTCAGAAGAAGGCTGGTAATTATGCTATGGGCCACATCAAGGTTGATGGCTTTGATGTGACAATCGAAAATCCAAAGGGTAGTGTACGCAGTGGTGTTGATGCAAGTGGTAAGGCATGGAGCCAGACCATGAACAACACCTATGGCTACATACGTGGCACAGAAGGCGTTGACGGAGACCATATAGATGTATTCCTCAGCGACACTCCTGAGCAGGGTAATGTGTTTGTCATAGACCAGCTTGACCAATTCAACACCTTTGACGAGCACAAGGTGATGTATGGCTTCCCTGATATGGAAAGCGCAAAGCAGGCATACCTCAGAAATTACGAAGAGGGATGGCAGGGCCTTGGTGCTATTACCGAAGTCAGCAAGGAAGAGTTTAAGAAGTGGGTAGAGAGCTCACATCGTAAGACAAAACCTTTTGCAGAGTATAAGAGCGTGAAGCCTGTTGGAGACCATACGAACACTACAGAAGATTATCTCCAGCCGCGAGATGCAGAGGAAGAGAAGATTGTCGCTAATGTCAACAAGCAGTTGCAGAAAGAGATTGATGCAGCCATAAAGCAGCGTGACAAGGCAGCAGCAGACCTCCGTAAGGCAAGGGCCAAGGAGAGTGACAGAGCAACAGACCTGTTTGGCAATGATGATACCTTCAATCAGCCAGGACAATTATTCGGAAATTCCGAAATTCCTGTTGACCAGAGTGTAGAAGGTGTTAGCAGACGCACTCAGGCAGAGCAGGATGCCTTTAATGAGGCACAGGCTAACCTTGTTCAGTTGCAGTCTGTTCAGGAGCGTAACAGCCGCATACGTGGTGCTCTTGATAATCACCGTAAGCAAACCAGCATGCAGTATGCGGAGGGTGATAAATACGAAGTAGGGCAGCAGTTTGATATTATTGACGATAACAATAATGCCGTACTGTGCAGAATACATAGTATTGACGAGGACGGTAACATAGAGCTGTCTATTGGTGGACATGGCAATAACTACAGAAAGACTGTCACACCTGAAACGTTAGACGAGTACCGTGAGCGTTACGAAAACAGCGAAAAGGTAACATCTGTTCAGGGCTTCATATCAAATGCTGTAGATGATGAGGACGATACCTTTGTAGAAAAACTTTCAAGCAAGGAGTTGGATAAGCTCTACAAGATGATTGATGTTGAAGAGCAAGACAGGGATTGGGACGCTTTGTATGACTACATTAAGCAGATGAGGGAGAAGTACCCTGTAGCCAGTGAGCAAATAAGCGACAAAGAGGTAGAGGATACAATTAACGCAATGAAGCTACATGCGCTGGTTGCTCCGACTGTTGAGATTACAGAAGATAATTGGCAGGACAACGTGGAAACACCTATCGGCAATGTGAAGATGGGTGAAAACCAAAAGTCTAAGTTGTTTGTGAAAGGCAGGGAGCAGCAATACGGTATGTTACTTGAAACTCTTCGCAATCCTGATATAGTCCTTGAAGAAATGGATAAGGAACAGAATGTATTCCATGAACGTCCTTCTTCATATCTTTATGTAAAGACATTCCAAAAACCTGATGGCACAAAGTATGTTCACTTTGAAAGCGTAACAGTGTCACAGGACGGAATGGAGGTATCAGTTAGCTCACACATCATCCGCGAAAATCAGTTGAGAAATAAATTGAAGAGTGACAGGTTGCTTTATAAAGCGACTGCACTCGATGAACCCGCTAATTCATCCGCAGAGCAACCTATCAACGAAGGTAGCGGCCTTTCTTCTGAGGGCAAAGGTACGGAGAAAAATTCATCTGTGCAAGAAAATGGCGAAAAAAATGCAAAAAAATCTGCATCTTACTCTGTCACTCCAAAGGATTATGTGACAAAGAAGGGTAAGAAACTGGATATGTTGCTTGTGAAGTTCAATGATGAATTGAGCAAAGAACAGCAGCGTGCAGCAGCTACCCTTGCAAGAAGCCTTAAAGGTTGGTGGAGCAAAGAAGATGGCGGCTTCATGATGAGAGACAAAGAGGGTGTTAAAGCCCTTGTGGAATCTTTGAGCAATGAAGATACTGTTGCAGATGCACAGCCATTGTCTGTTTCCGATATGGCAGCAGCAACAGAGCAGACACCTACTGTACGTGTGATAGATGTTGCTGATGTTATGCAGGCCCTTAAGGAGAAAGGCGAAACGAAACTCAGCGATCATGGCACACTTATATCAGGTGGTGTACCTAAGACAGAGACCGAAACAAAGGAAACTGGCTATGGTGCTAACAATACTCTTGTCAGCAAAGACAGATACGAAGAGCTGAAAGAGCGCATGCGCAAGAAGCTTGGTGGACAGATGAACATGGGTATAGACCCTGAAATCCTTGCTATTGGTACAGAAATGGCAGCTTTCCACATCGAAGCAGGCGCAAGAAAGTTTGCAGACTTTGCACGCAACATGATAGCCGACCTTGGCGATGCTATCCGTCCATATCTTAAATCCTTCTACAATGGTGCAAGAGAATTGCCAGAGGTAGAAGAAGCAGGCTATAGCAACGACATGACACCTTATGACGAAGTGCGCACATTCGATGTCGCTAACTTCGACAAGGCTACAACGGATGCAATGGTAGCAGCCGAAGAGGTTATAAAGGAGCAGGAGGTATCCAAGCAGGCAGAAGAAGCCGTGCAGAAGATAACAGAACAGCGCAACGATGGCCGCAGGGCTCAGTCAGAAGGTGTTGCCCTTGATGGTACTCCATTACGTCCTGCAACAGAGGAAGACCTCGACAACAGGGCAGATGCAGAGTATTATCACAATGGCAAGAGGGTATATATCATGGCTGTAATGCGTAGTGGCGAGCAGACAGAGTCAATGCAGTTCAGCAAGCCAAGGATAGACAATATTTATCTTACCAACGGACAGAGTGTTAAGTTGGACGAATTGATGACCAAAGATGACAAAAAGGAGTCAATAAGTCCAAAAGAAGTAGAAAAGGTAGTAGAAAAATCGAAAAAAACTTCCAAATCTAAAAATAATTCCGTATCTTTGCAGCAGGAACCTGATTTATTCGGCTCCTTCTTCAATGATGTAAAACAAAACGACAATGAAGATGAATCAGAATCAGGAAGAGAGAATAAACAAAGCTCTACTGGCATATCGTCAGGAGCACCTGAAAACGCCCGACCAGTTGACAACGGACGATTGGACGGAAATATACAAGCAAGCAGGAATGTCAGCCAAGGAGATAGCAGCGTACAGGGAAAAGGAAAGCAAGTACGCGGCAGCTCTGAACGACCCACTGGACGCATACAGAAGTTAGAGCGTCCTACCAATCCAAAGAATACAAACAACAATCATGCGGAACGTGGTAAAGACTACGCTCCCAAAGATGTTGATGCACGCATCGAAGCCAACATCAAGGCAATAGAACTGATGCAGCAGCTTATTGAGAGTGGTGAGAAGGCTACTCCCAAGCAGATGGCTGTGTTACGTCAGTTCAGTGGATGGGGAGGACTTGGTAAGGCATTTGAGAACAATTCTGCCTACACCAATGGTAAGCCAACACCTGACTATTTGAGGGAATTGCTTGGTGAAGAAGCTTATCAGCAGGCTAATATGAGCCGCAATAGTGCATACTATACTCCTGCAAATGTTATTGATACCCTTTGGGATATTGCAAGAGCAATGGGATTCACAGGTGGTAAATTCCTTGAAGGTAGTGCAGGTATCGGTAACATTATAGGACTGATGCCAACAGAACTCAGTGAGCGAAGCAATATCCAAGCAGTAGAGATAGACCAGACAACAGGCAATATCCTTCGTCTGCTTTATCCTGATGCACAGGTGGACATAAAAGGCTTTGAAGCAACAGAGGTAGAGAATGGTACAGTTGACCTGGCTATTACTAATGTGCCATTTGTGCCGGGAATGCTTGTACCAAAAGATACTACAGGCGATGCAGACCTATCCCGCAAGTTCCGCAATAGCTTGCAAGATTTCTGTATTGCAAAGAATATCCGCAAACTCCGCGAAGGCGGTATAGGTATCTTCATAACATCAAGAAGCACACTTGACAGCAGTGCAAAGCTGCGTGAATGGATTGTGCAGGATGGCAACACAGATGTTGTAGGTGCTTTCCGTCTGAATAAAGAAACTTTTGGTGGTACAGGTGCGACCTCCGACATTATTGTTGTCCGCAAACGTATCAACGGAAAGAAATCCCCATACGCTATTGATGTGCTTGAAGTATCAGGTGAGCGCACAGCAGAATATGACACAGGCGAAGAGAAGAAGGTAAAGGGAACATACGTTCCTGTTATCAAGACATTGTCAATGGACTATAACAAATACTTTGTTGAGCATCCTGAGATGATGGCAGGCAAGATGTATTTTAACTTTGAAAAAGGAAATACATTCAGACCAACAAGCAAGGCCCTCTATCCTGTTAAGGGTATGAACCAAAAGACAATGCTTACTGAATGGGCTAACGGCTTTGCTGATAAGGAGTGGGAAAGCCCTGCGACAGAACCACAGAGCACACAGACCGATAATGTCTATGAGGAACTTGGCGAAGGAGTTAAGGAAGGAAGCATTGTTGTACGCAATGGAAAACTCTTCATTGCACAACGTGGTATGGCAGTTCCTTTGGATGTTAATTCCAATAAGGTAAAAGGACACACCAAGGCAGAGTGCTTTGAAGCATACAAGACTATCAAGGATGCACTTGCAGACCTGTTGGCATATCAGACAGAGAACGAAGGTGACGAAGGCTTGCAGAAATACCTCACAGCCCTAAACAAGGCATACGACAGTTTCGTTAAGACTTATGGACATCTGCATAAGAACACATCAATATCTTTCCTTAAGAACGATGTTGACTTTGCAAATATCCTGGCATTGGAGAAATTCAGCGAGAAGCCTGATGTCAGTGGTAAGAAGGTGCAGGAGTATGGTAAGACCGACATTTTCAGTAGGAGAGTTGTTGACAAGGAAAAGGCACCAGAGCCCGATAATGTAAAGGATGGTATTATTACCAGTCTCTATGTGCATGGTAGAATAGATATACCTTGGATAACAGAGCAGCTTAACTCACATAGTGGGGAAACCGCTATGCGCACTGAGGACGATGTAAGAAACGAGATATTAAAGTCAGGTCTTGGTTTTGAAAATCCTGATACACGTCAGATAGAAGTCTCTTATGAATACCTGAGTGGCAATGTCCGTGAGAAGTTGCAGCAGGCACGCGATAACAATTCTGATGGTCGCTATGATAACAATATCAAGGCATTGGAAGAAGTAGTGCCAATGAATATACCTCCACACCTGATAGAGTTCAACCTTGGCTCTTCATGGATAGACCCGAAACTATATGAAGAATATATCAAGGAGCGCACAGACGTAGATGTTACATGTACTCCTGCAGGCGGCACATGGTTTGTCAAGACTCCATATTGGGTAGATGAGGAAAAGAACAAGACAATGGGTGTGCGTAGCGAAATGTTCAAAAAGGTTATCCTTGGAACACAGCTCATAGAAGCTGCTATGCAGAATAAGACCATAACCGTCAGCGAGACACACAAGAAATGGGATGGCTCTACAGAGACCGTAACCGATAAGGAAGCCACACAGGCATGTGCCAACAAGATTGACGAGATACGTGCAGACTTCAAAGATTGGGCAAAAGCGAAGATGCAGACAGACCCTGAGTTAAGTGAGCGCATAGAACGTACCTATAATGATATATTCAATAACTATGTGCCAAAGAGCATACCTGACGAGTTTGTTCCTGAACACTTTGGAGGTGCAGCAACTGTTGTTGACGGAAAGCCATTTGCTCTTCGCCCTCACCAAGGTAAGGCTGTTATGCGTGGTACTACACAACCTCTTCTGCTTGCCCATGAGGTAGGTACAGGTAAGACATATACCCTTATCACCACTGCAATGGAAATGCGCAGACTTGGCACAGCACGCAAGCCTATGATAGTAGTTCAAAATGCTACTGTAGGTCAGTTTGTGGAGAGTGCCAAGAAACTTTATCCAAATGCAAAGGTATTGACTATTGAGGATAAAGACCATACAGGCGAAGGACGTAAGAACTTCTATGCAAAGATAAAGTACAACGATTGGGATATGATTGTTGTACCTCAGTCTGTCTTTGAGCGTATTCCTGATAGCGAAGAGCGTCAAATGGCATACGTTAAGGACAAGATAGAAGAGAAACTCCTTGTCCTGGAGCAGATGAAAGAAGCTGATCCACAAGGTAACAGTATGATTGTCCGTCAAGCAGAGAAAGAAATATCAAATCTTGAAGAAGAGTTGGCAGGTCTTTCAGACGCAAAAGCAAACAAGCGCAAGCAACGTGACGAGAAGAAGGCTGCTGTAACACGTCAAAATGCAGAAATCAAGGCCCTTGAAATGCTTGACCGTCAGACTGACGATGTAGAAAACTTTGACGATATGGGTATTGATGCCATATTGGTTGATGAAGCACACGAATACAAGCATCTCGGTTTTGCTACTGCTATGCAGAGAGGTGTGAAAGGTATTGACCCTTCATATTCAAAGAAGGCCCAGGGAGTATTCCTTAAGACACAGGCTGTATTGGAGAAGAATAATGGTCGCAATGTTATCTTTGCTACAGGTACACCTATCAGCAATACTGCTGCAGAGATATGGACATTCATGCGATACCTTATGCCAGCCGATACAATGAAAGAGTATGGTATATACTATTTCGATGATTTCGTGCGCAACTTCGGTAACATACAACAGATGTTGGAGTTTACCACAAGTGGTAAGTTCAAAGAGAATAACCGCTTTGCAGGATATGTAAATCTTCCTGAGCTTGTGCGTATATGGGCAGGTGTAGCAGATACTGTACTTACACGTGAAGCAGGAGGCGTAAGTGACAAGATACCTGAAATGGAAGGTGGCAAGGCACAAGACCTGTATCTGCCACAGACTAAGGCCCTTCGTTCAGTGATGAAGTTTGTCAAAAAGACTCTGAATGAGTATGACAATATGACAGGTAAGCAGAAGAAGGAAAATAGTCACATTCCACTTACCATGTATGGTATTGCCAAGGCTGCTGCTGTTGATGCACGATTAGTTGTTGCTGATGCTGCAGATGAAGAGCAGAGCAAGACAAATGAAGCAGTACGTCAGATATTGAAGAGTCTGGAAGAGACAAAGGACTACAAGGGTACTGTTGCTGTCTTTGCTGATAACTATCAAAATAAAAAGAGTGGTTTCAACCTGTATGAAGATATAAGGGAGAAACTTATTGCTGCAGGTTTGCCAGCAGAGCAGATAGTTGTCATGAAGTCAGGCATGACTGTAAAGAAGAAACTTGAAATCTTCGATGCAGTAAATCGTGGTGACATACGTGTTATCATGGGCAGCACCTTCACTCTTGGTACTGGTGTTAACATACAAGAGAGATTGCACACCCTTATCCACCTTGATGCACCTAACCGCCCAATGGACTACACACAGCGTAACGGACGTATTTTGCGCCAAGGTAACCTGCATAAGGAAATGGGTAAGCCTGTACGTGTGCTCCGCTTTGGTGTTGAGGACTCACTCGATGTAACAGCATACCAACGTCTTAAGACAAAGGGAGCTATTGCAGACAGTATCATGAATGGCAAGAAGATGATTGAGAACAGCATGGAGAACAGAGCTCTTGAAGAAGAGGAAGATGTTTTCGGTGATACTGTTGCTCAGTTGTCAGGCTCTGAATACGCTATGCTGAAGAACCAGGCAGAGAAAGATGTCCGCAAGTATGAAGCAAAGCGTAAGCAGTATGAAGCAGACCAGAAGTATTGTCATAGCGAGATACCAAGGTTGAAGAGTGAAATCAGTGGCTTGAATGAACGCCTCGAACAGAATAAGAAGAGCTTGGCGATAGTTGAGGGGAAACCTCAACCCTCAGTAATCATTATCAACAAACAGCAGTATGCAAATGTTGAGGCTACAGCAGATTTCCTGAAAGACTATAATAAGAAAATCAGGGAAGCAGAGAATGAGCTACGCGATAATCCTTCTGTTCAGACACAAGAGCGTAAACTGACAGTCAATGTTGGTGGCATTGATTTTGAGTTTACTACTGAACTGACTATTGACATGATTCAAAACCAAGGACAGCTATTCACCGCTATTCGTCGCAAGATGACATATAGCTGTCCTACCCTGAACCTGTCTGACGTTCCTGTAAAGCAGGCATTGTTACGTGAAGGTTTGGAAGATATTATCAAGAATGTTATCACAGGTAACGATTTCCGCGATAATATCGAGGCGATAGAACGTAAACTTGCAAAGGATGAAAAGACCCTTGAACAGATAACAGACCGTGAAGGCAAGCCTTTTGAATTTGAAGAAGAACTAAAGAAAGCACATGAGCGTCTTGAAGAGTATTCCGAACTGATGAAGAAGGAACTTGAAGAGAAGGAAAAGAAGTATGCTGACATAGATGCAGGCGTAGAAGAAGCAAGTGACATCACCGATGCAGAAGAAGATGATGAGGAAAGCAGCGATGATGAAGATATACGTGGACGTGGTATGGAGGACGAGAACGAAACTCCTATCTTCGTTTCCAATGCTATGCGTGCTGTTGAAGGTATCAAGCAGGAGAAGGCTACAGGTGACCAATGGCTTGCCATGCTGCAAAAGGCAGGTGGTTTGAAGGCTGGCGAAGATAAGTGGCTTGGTCTGTCTGACTGGCTCCAAGGAAAGAAATCCGTTACCAAACAAGAGATAATGGACTATATCCGTGAGAACGAGATACAGATTGAAGAGGTTAACTATGCCGAAGGGCTGTCTGATGAGGCTGCCGATAAGCTTGATAATTTCAATGATGAATATCACAGCATTTTTGAGCAGATGCAGTCAGAACGCGGTGAAGAGTTGACTGACGGAGAGATTGCAGACAAAGCCTTTGATGAAATGGTTAACAGATATGGTGACGATTTTGGACAGGGCTTCCAGGTTGAAGGCCGGATGATGCAAGGAGGTGGGGTTAGATATGATATTGTCCCTCAAATCGACTTTACCGATGATATGAGCCCAGCAGCTCTGTATTATCTTGAAAGTGATGTTAGACCTGCAAACAGCACACGTCTGAATTATACCACCGATGGACTGACAAACAAACGTGAGATTGCTTTGGTGGTTCCTACTATTGAGAGTTGGAATACTGGTGATAGTGTTCACTTTGGCGATGCAGGCGAAGGTAGGGCTGTTGCATGGGTACGATTTGGGGAAACCAAAGACGCACAGGGTAATAATGTCCTTGTCATTGACGAGATACAGAGTAAGCGACATCAGGAAGGCAGAGAGAAGGGGTATAAGTCAAAGAGGAATGAAGATCTTAGGAAGAAGTACTCAGAGGCTAATGATAACCTTTTTGCATACGATGAAGCTCTCTCTGAAAAATACGCAGGCACTTCTGAATGGTGGCAGATAGCCACACCGGAAGAACTGCAGGAAAGACAAAGACTAAAGGACGCCCGAGATAAAGCCATGGAAGCATACGCGGAGGTTTCCTACAATGAAGGTAGTATTCCTGATGCTCCATTCGATAAGAACTGGCATGAGCTTGCCATGAAGCGTATGCTTCGCTATGCAGCCGAGAATGGCTACGATAAGGTGGCATGGACCACAGGCGAACAGCAGGCAGATAGATACAACATTGGAAAGCTCATTAAGGAAATATCCGTATCAAGATGGGGTGAGAACATCAACGATGGCCCAATGGATGCAGACAATCCAAATGACCTGCGAGATGTTCTGTTGCGTCACGATAGTGATGGTATTCTCCTTTCTGTTAACAGAGAAGGTAAGGTTGTAGAAGCTCCATTTGACAAAGAATTTGAGGGTAAACAACTTGCCGATATTGTTGGCAAAGACCTATCTTTAAAGATTATCGGTACAGAAGGTAAAAGGAATATCAGTGGCGATGCACTTCGTATCGGTGGTGAAGGCATGAAGGGCTTTTATGACGAGATACTACCTCGCTTCATGAATAAGTATGGCAAGAAGTGGGGAGTGAAGGTTGAGGATATTAGCCTGCCCGAAATCGACCAGACTATGCACTCTGTTGACATTACTCCTGAGATGCAGGAAAGCGTTATGCAGGGGCAGTTAATGTTCCGTGAGGTTAGTGATGAAGCACTCCAGGAATGGTTAGATAGTCAGCCTACCATAAAGATGTATCGCTCAATGGTACTTATTGATGGCAAACTATATCCTCCTATGTCCTCAAAGGATGCAGAAGGTAGCCAATTACGTCAACCTTCTGAGCTTGGTAAGTGGGAAGAAGCCGAAGAAGCACCCGAAGCTGCTGTGCAGAGAAACGGACGATGGGTATTCCCATTGCGTAAGGATAATGGCAAAATGCTCTATGCAGCCTACAACCCATATATCCATACATCAGCAAGTATGCTCAACGACCAATTCAGCGAAGCACAGAACAGGGACAACCTTGTTGTTGTTGAAATGGAAGTGCCTGCAATCGAGCTGATGAGCGAATACCATGCAGCACGTGCGAAAGACTCAGTTGGTATGAAGGACTGGAAAGCAGGTGTCATACAGGGCCAGTTGACAGGCACACGAAAAGTAATGCTCTCCCGATGGGCAAAGCCTGTTCGCATAGTTCCAACAGAAGAGGTAGCAGACAATATCGCTTCACAGATAGCAGGACAGATAGATGTAATGCCTACAAATGTTGTTACTCCGCAGGTGCGCAGAGCCTTGGAAGAAAGGGGTGTGAAATTTGTTGATACCGACAACAGAGGTAAGATATTGTCAGGCAGATACGCAGGCAGAACATGGAGCCTGGTTTATGGTAAGCCAAGAAAAGCAGGCAGTTTGAAGCGTGAAGGAGGAAACTACGAGGATATACCTTATTCAGAGGCCCTTGCGGAAAGCAGAAATGCTGGATATACCAAGAAGCAGTTTGATACATACATTCGCAACGTTCAAAGACGTATGCGTAACATGGCAGAAGATACTGTTGCTAAACTTGGATTGGCAGACAGAGTAACCATAAGAGACAATGCTGCAGGTTTTGAAGGACGTAAGGCAAGGTTAAAGGGTTGGTATGATGTCAAGACAGGTAAGATTGTTGTTGTCCTTGGTAACCATGCAAGTGCAGAAGATGTGAAGCAGACTATTCTGCATGAGGCTGTAGCACACTATGGGCTCCGTCAGCTCTTTGGAAAGAACTTCAATCAGTTCCTGTACAATGTATTCAATAGTGCAGAGCCTGATGTACGTCAGCGTATCATTGACCTTGCAAGGAAACATAACTGGAACTTTGAGATAGCAACAGAGGAATACCTTGCAAGCCTTGCAGAGACAACAGACTTTGAGCGTGCATCTGACCAAGGAAGGTGGATGAAGATAAAGAGTCTCTTCCTTGATATGTTGAGTAAGGTAGGTTTGGACTTCAGGGGAGAGCTTACTGACAACGAGCTTCGCTATATCCTTTGGCGCAGCTATGAGAACCTAACAGAGCCTGACAGATACAACAACCCATTCAATGTGGCTGCAGATGTTGCTATGCAGCACAGGTTACAGGTTGGTAACTACAGCCAATCGGGAAAACCGAATGGCACAGTAGAACCTGCTGGAGATATGAAGGTGGCAGAAGTTATCCCTATTTCACGTGCCAATGTCAAAAAGATTTCTTCTTATGCAGCGCGATATATCAACGCCCTTAATCCAAGCGAACTGACAGATGAGCAGAAAGACCTTATTGATGATGCCTACAACAAGATAAAAGCAAGGAACAGCAATGCTATTGGCATGGTTAAAACACCATTTGGCTATGTAATGACAGATGAAGACGCAACAACAATGCGTCTCATGCTTCCGAAGGAACTTGGCAGCGGCTACGTCTTGGTAGCAGAAGATGGTTTAGATGTTTTGCTTCCAGAACTTGTGAGAAGAGGCAATATAGTTGCTATTGCAGAATTGCCAACGGGAGATAAAGCAGGAGAAATAGATGAAATACGTACTGTTAGCCCTGATGTTTTGTTCCGTGAAAGTGACCGTGACAGGGCCATAGCACGTAGTGCTTATGAGCGCATGGTGTCAACTGGTATGTATCAGTTCCAAGAAGCTGTACAGGACTCTATGCTTGGTTTGGAAAAGCTCTACAAGGCTATCCTTGGAGAGGACTATAGCCGCATAGAGAATATTCCTGACTTTGAGAACGCATACCTGGCAGAGAACATCATGAGCAGTAAGAACATGGCTCAGCAGCACATGTATCAGGTACGCTTTATGAAGCCCCTGTTGGCAGAAATATCTGCATTAACAGGTGGCAGTAATGCAGAGCGTATCAGACTGACAAGGTATATGATGGCAAAGCACGGACTGGAGCGTAACGAGGTATTCGCACAGCGTGACTTTGAAGCATATAAAGAGAAATATCCTGATGGCAATCTGACAATACATGATTTCAGGGAAAGAGACTATTCGGGCCTTACATCTCTGACAGGCGAAGCAGACGTTGTGCTTGCAGAGCAGGAGGCACAGAGAATGGTTGACGAGTATGAGCAGGAGCAAGATACTACAGACCTCTGGAACTATGTAAATAATGCTACGAAGGCCAGCCTTGATAAACTATACAAGTCAGGTCTTATGAGCATAGATACTTATGAGCATATCCGTGATATGTTTGAATACTACATACCTCTGCAAGGATGGGATGAAACGACCAGTGACGAGGTATATGGTTATCTCAATGACCGAGGTGCAGGCATAGGCAGCAGCCCTATCAAGCACGCTGTAGGACGTAAGAGCCTGGCAGACGATCCAATCGCTACTATTGGTCTGATGGCAGATGCTGCAATACGTCAGGGTAACCGCAATCTGATGAAGCAGAACTTCTACAGATTTGTCCTTAATCACCCAAGCGACCTTGTGAGTGTCAAAGACCTATGGTTACATTATGATGCTGTTGCAGACGAATGGAACCCAATCTTCCCTGAACTTGAAGCAAGCGACACAGCAGAAGAGGTAGAGCGCAAGATTGACGAGTTTGAAGAGCGCATGCAGCAGTTAGCAGAAGATGAGCCCGACAACTACAAACGTGGTAAGGATGCAGAGAATGTTCCTTACAAGGTAGTTAAGGGAAATATCAAGGAGCACCAGGTATTAGTGCGCAGAGGTGGCAGAACATACGTTCTTACTATCAATGGTAACCCAAGAGCAGCGCAGGCCCTCAATGGCCTTACTAATCCTGATGTAGAAAGCTCAGGCGTTACAGGAAACATTTTGAAAGGAGCGCAGTGGGTAAATCACCACCTCAGTGCTTTCTATACTACACGAAACCCTGACTTTGTGGTAAGTAACTTCTTCCGTGATATGCTGTATAGCAACTGCATGACATGGGTAAAGGAAAATCCACGTTATGCTCTCCGCTTCCATAAGAACTTTGGAAAGTTCAATCCTGCTACCATGAGAAGACTCTTCGGTAAGTGGCAGGATGGCACACTTGATATGAACGACCCAACAGAATATATGTTCTATCAGTTTATGTCAAATGGTGGCGAAACAGGCTATACCAATGTCCGTGACATCGAAGCCCACAAGAAGGAGATACAAAAAGAGCTGAAATCGCAGAACAGCAACACACGCAAGGTAATGAATATCCTTGGCATGCAGATGGACTTGCTCAACAGGGCCATTGAAAACTGTGCACGTTTTGCAGCCTTTGTTACAAGCCGCGAGATGGGCAGACCAATAGACCGCAGTATCTATGATGCAAAGGAGATCAGTGTGAACTTTAACAAGAAGGGTAGTGGTGGTAAGATGGTAAATGCCACAGGGCAAACAATCCTTGGAAAGGTTGGCTCATATCTTAGTGGCCTTGGACGTACAATGTTTGTATTCTGGAACGCAGGTGTGCAAGGTCTTACCAACTTCGGCAGAGCAGGCAAAAGATACCCTGTAGCAGCAATAACAGGTGCAGCAGCTATGTTCGTGTTGGGTAATGTGATACCTATGATAGCAGAAGCTTTAGGAGGCGATGATGATGACGATAAGAACGCATACTACAACCTACCTGAGTATGTACGCAGAACAAATATCTGCATCCGCTTTGGCAAGCAGTGGTTGACAATACCACTACCAATAGAGTTCAGGGCCCTGTATGGTCTTGGCGAATTGGCTACAGGTACTATTCTTGGTAAGGAAGGTTATAGCAATAACGAAATGGCTTATCAGTTTGCAAGTCAGATAAGCCAGATACTACCACTTGACATGTTAGAAGGTGGTGGAGGTATCTCTCCTTTCATACCAAGTACCATAAAGCCATACGTTGAGTCTTATATCATGAACAGGAGTTGGTCAGGACTGCCAATATACAGAGACTCTCCATTCAATAAGAATGAACCCGAATGGACAAAGGCATATAGCAATACCGATAAAACTCTTGTCAGCATCAGCAAGTGGCTCAATGAGAATACAGGTGGTGATGATTTCAAGAAGGGCAAGATAGACATCAACCCTGCAAAGCTTGAATATATGTTGAGTGGCACATTTGGTGGATATGTCAGCACAGCCGAGAAATTGAAGAAGATGGCAGAGACAGCTATCGGAGACCGTGATTTCGATTGGCGCAACATACTCCTTGCTAACCGTGTTGTGAAGAATGGTGACGAGCGTACAGCGAACAGGAAACTGCAAAACGAGTATTTCAAGTATCTACAGGAATACAACGAGACAAACAGACTGTTACGTAAGTATGACAAGGCAGACGAGGAAGGAATTGCAGGAATGGCAGAAAAAATAGATTTCCTGTACAATTCTCCTGAATACCTCCGCTATGAACTGTTTGATGAATACAAGCAGGATATAGACGATTGTCGTGAGGAATTATCTGAGGAAGTGTCTCCCGATGAGCGCAAGAAAATACAGGATGAGATGTACGCTATCATGCGAGAGCTTGTTAATCAACTACGTGAAGTAAAGTAATCCATAACCTAAAATAGAAGAATTATGGCAGAGAAATTATTATCAATGAAGAAAGTCCGTCCGCTAACAGTAGAGATGGATAGTATAAAGGAGTCAAAGAAGTACGGCAACAGGCGTGCCTTTGACGTCCTCTTTCAGGCGCAGAACTGCTGGGACAATATGAGTCGTTTCCGCAGAGACCGCGAAAGGAACAAGCGTTATACCTATGGTGACCAATGGGGTGACATCATAAAGGATGAAAACGGAGAGTATAAGACCGAAGAGCAATACATCAAAGACCAGGGTAGTGTGCCATTGAAGAACAACCTTATCCGCAGACTTGTTAAGAATGTCCTTGGCGTATATCGCAGCCAGTCAAAGGAACCTGTATGTACTGCACGTGACAGAGACGAGCAGAGCCTTGGCGAAACAATGAGCACCCTGCTACAATACAATATGCAGACAAACCGTATGTCAGAGGTGTATGCACGTTCTATAGAAGAATATCTCATCAGTGGTTTTGTAGCCCATCGCAAATGGTATGGCTGGCGCAATGAGCGCATGGACTGCTGGACAGACTATGTGCAGCCAAACAATTTCTTCATAGATAGCAATATGCGCGACTTCAGAGGTTGGGATTGCAGTGTAGTAGGAGAGGTGCACGACATCAGCTTTGAGGCCCTTTGTCAGAGCTATGCACATAATGCAGACGATTACCAACGCCTTGCCAATATCTATGCCTTTGCACGCAGCAAGCACAGCTTGGCAGACAGATATGAAGAATTTGGTTTCAACAAGCTGCAGAACTATGACTTCCTGTTTACCTCTGACCCAACACGCTGCAGAGTGATCGAGGTGTGGCGCAAAGAAACAAAGCCGCGCTACAGATGCCATGACTACAATACAGGAGAGTTCTTTAAGATAGATGCAGAGAACTATGGCGAGATGGTTAGCTCTGTCAATATGCAGCGTATTCAGGACGGTCTCGCTCAGGGTATGGAGAAAGACGATATTCCTCTTATCCAGGCAGAGTGGTTTATTGATAGCTATTGGTATTACTACCACCTCACGCCATTCGGTGACATCCTGGAGGAAGGCGAAAGCCCTTATGAGCACAAGAGCCATCCATACGTATTCAAGGCATATCCATTCATAGACGGAGAGATACACAGCTTTGTAGCAGACGTAATAGACCAGCAGAGATATGTAAACCGCCTTATCACTCTGTATGACTGGATAATGCGTTCAAGTGCCAAAGGTGTTCTTATGGCTCCCGAAGAATGTTTCAAGGGAATGGACATCAACGAAGTTGCGGACGAATGGACACGTTTCAATGGTGTTATACTCTACAAACCAAGTAAAGGTGGTGAGATACCACAGCAAGTGGCAGTCAACAGCACCAACATTGGTATTGGAGATTTGTTGCAGGTGCAGCTTAAGTTCTTTGAGGATATTAGCGGTGTGCATGGTGCATTGCAAGGCAGACAGCCTGTCAGTGGCACATCAGGTACTCTGTATAATCAGCAGCAGCAGAACGCTACAATGTCGCTTCTTGATATACTTGACAGCTTCTCAATGTTTGTCATTGATGCAGCATACAAGGACGTTAAGAATATACAGCAGTTCTACGACAATAAGCGTATCATCAACATTGCAGGCAGAAATGCTACATTGCAAGGCATTGACCCTGACAAGGTGCGTGATGCAGAATACGATTTCAGCATTACCGAGAGTCAGACGAGCCCTGCATACAGGACACTTGCAAACGAGTTCCTTATGGAGATATGGCGTGCAGGTCAAATCAGCCTACAGCAGATGTTGGAGGTGGGACATTTCCCATTTGCAGACCAGCTATTGCAGAGTGTTCAGAGCCAGCAAGAGCAGTTGCAGAACGGACAGATGCCACAGGGCCTGTCACCAGAGCTACAGCAGCAGGTGGCACAGCAAGGCAATCCGCAGGCAGTACAGCAGCTTTATGGAGCACTCAGGCCAGCAGCGTAATCCTTGCGGCAAAACCACAAGGCACAGTAAGAGAAAGGCAGTCATTTACGACTGCCTTTTCTTGTTGATCTAATTCGTGTTACTTTCTTGCTACCATGTAAGTCATACGTAGCGAGAGGGTCATGCGTTAATGTCATGATACCAGTAAGGTCTTGCTTAAACTTCCTTCTTTCCATGTTTTATATTTCTCATTGCTTTGCAATAGGAGTAATAGAGTTTGAGTTTAAGTTTACGGCCCTCTGCATCGAGATAACCGTCACCATTGAGGTAAGGAGTAAAGTAAAAAGACTCGTTGATAAGGTCGCGGATTTTCGCATCCTTATTGATGTAGCCTTTGAATTTAAGCCTGCGAAAGTTTTTTCTATCCATAACCAGGAGTAGTATCTTGCCATCCTTATTGTTTGATGGTACAACATAATAGCGGTCACCGTCTTTTGCGTGCGCTTCATCTGCTTTCTTTACTGCCTCACTATAACGGAGGTAATCACGGAGTTTCGTAATTGGATTGTACATAGTGTAAAAAATTAAATTGTTATACTTTATATGGTTGCTGCTGATACAGCCTCACGATGTTTCTTCTGTTTCTGCTTCTTAACCTGTATGATAACAGGCATATCCATTTCGTACAGACATATCCACATACCTATTGCACGTGTCATAAGTCTATCGTCATGGTGTCCTTCCATAGCTTCAAAGCCGCCCTTCTCTGTCTCGATATATGTAAGATATTCGTCCAGGCACTCTGCTTCTCTCTCGATATACAGGTGTTCACGGATAACAGTCTTAAGATTGTGGATGATAGCCTTCTTTGTAAGAGGGTTAGTATGGAAGCCATATTTGACAGGACGTTTCTCTCTGATATCCTCAGCACTCTGCTTGCGTGCATACAAGTTGTCGTACACCTCACGAATAACATTCAGGATATACTCTGCTTCACCCTTGGTATTGTTCGTTTCAAGAGTATTACTCTCTATCACTAACAGAGCATGGTTGTAGTATTCCGCTATCTGTGTAGCCTTCCATGCCAGCATATCCATGTCGATATGTCCGTGCCATTCCGCGACAACAGTAGGCGGCTCCCCATCAATCATATACAGCCTGTCAATAACGAGTATGTCGGCAAAGTCTGCAGTCTTGGTGTGACCCTTGCATACATCGACAATAACAAGGTATCTATCCTGCACTATCTCGTTTTCGTCCTTCTCAACATCCTGCCACATAAAGAGCCTGCCATTCTCTTCTTTCTCGAAGCGCAGTCTCTCCAGTGCTTCCTCTCCCTCGTTAGCATGTCCGTAAATATCTCCTATATACTTTGGAGGTCTGCAAGCAGGACGGAAGGTTTCAATATCCTCGTTTCTGAATACACGTATTCCTGAGAAAGCAAATGCCTCTATATCGTCCGAAGGATATTCCGAAGCCATATCAGCATGACATGTATATTTTGCACGTTCTGCTATATACCAATGTATTGCTTCAAGTGTAGCACCCTTCTCCCACAGCTTATACAGGTATGTGCCAGGTTCTTCTCTCTCGCTTGCCACAACATCATTAAACCTGTTTTCGTAGAGCCACTTGGCAAAACGTTCCCTCTCCTTTGTGCTGCTGAAAGGCAGAGCATACTGCTCAATCTCAAACCATGCAATAAAGACAGCAGTAAACTGAGACTCTTTCTTTTTTGCTGCAAGATACTCCTTATGGAAGAAGTTACCGATACCATTAGCCGTTGACTCATACACGATCATGGTAAACGGACGGAGCAATATACCTGATGTTGCAGAGCGCACGATGTCAGCAGGTGTCTTATTCTCTGTCTTTTTCCACAGGCCAACCTCTGTCAGATGCACAAGGTTATAGTCACCACCACGTGCAGAGTCCGGTTTTTCCGCAGTACCTATCTTTATCTTGCAGTTACGTTGAGGTATTCTCTGTATATTGCCAGAGTTACCAACACCAACAAGCTTGGGTTCCTTCTCGTTATATGCCTCTCCCATGAGGTGCAGCAGCTCTAATGGATAAGCTTTCAGCAGACGGTCAAACATATCCTTGACCTCAGTAGAAGCATCCTTCACGTGACCTACAATGAGAGAGTTGAGACCTACTTTGTGAACGAGCTGCAGCCATGCCATATATATCTGTGTCACGGTAGAGCCGCCCCATTGCCTTGCTTTCAGTAATATGATACGGATAGGTTTTCCTGCAAGCCTTGCCTTCTCAAAGTGCGCAACCAACCTTCGCTGTGCACGGTTAAGACGGAAAAGCACATCATCACCACCACCTTTGTTTTTGATATACACATAGGTAGCAGCCCAAAAAGCAAAGTCAAGCTTAATACGCAGCCTAACGAACTGCTCAACAAGTTTTTCCTTGTCACCCTCTAAATCCTCTGCACCGATGTCTTTAAGGAATTGCTTTAAAGAGCCAGCCTCCTGCAGTTGCTTTACAAGAGGTATCTTCATCATCCGTTTTGGCAGATACTGCACAGGCAAAGAGAAATCCGAAAGAGTGAACTTTTCTCTTTCTCCAAGAGACCCTTCACCAGTGATAGGGTTGAACTTGGTATTTATTACCTTGTTACGTTCCTCATTGGTGGCAAGTATCTGTAATATGGGCTTTGTCAGTTTATCGTCCATACGTGATTAGCGGAGTATTAAGGATACCTATTATGATGCCACATAGATAGCAGTATATGTGTAGCAGGTTGTTTGGTGGAGCAATACTTATCAGCTCCTGTAGGAAAGCTGCAAGCAGGGCCGAAACACCTATAAAGGACAACACCCAAACATGAAAGTATAATCGCTTTTGTGACTGAAACGAAACCATCCCCATTAGTGCGAAGCATACAGCAGACAGACCTACAGTAGGAATGTCCCCACCAAAGGGGTAGAGAACAGCAATGATGTATGCAGCAATCAGATACCCAAACGATACGCGATAGATAAATGCTATTGACAGCAGGCACCAGCAGTTAATGAGAGCATGAGGAACAGAAGCATGAAAGAAGGAATAAGCAAAGCGTGCAGTCAAAGAACACCCACTGCATATACCCATATTAGTAAGGCCCACCCCTATGACAGGTGTGAGCAGGCATATAATGATACAGGCAGCACTTAAAATAAGAACCGCAGCTTTTTCCTTCTCTCTTCGAACCATTTTTTCTTAAAGGATGTAATGATAAGCCTTGCATATCCAGGCTCCATATAAAATTTAGGTGCAGGCTGGTTTACAACCATCAGCGCAAGACGGAAAGGTTTTATATTCGGCTGTTTCTTTTTAATAGCTAAAGCCCTTCTGTATAGTTCCTGGAACATCTCCCTCTTTGTAGGTCGCATCCCTTTCAGGTTATCACCTTTCATCATTGCCGATAAAACGATAGCAGCACGTTCCTCCGAAATCCAAAAACGCCTTGATGGCATATTAACTATCTGCTCATATATTTTTGACAGGTTTACCTCCTTTGCATTATTTATTAACTCATGATATACTCTCATGAGGTCATTATTTCTTTCCTCTTCATGCTCCGATTTTGTTCCCTTCTTTTTCATTAAATATTGCGGTATAGTGTTTCGGCTGTTACAAAGTTACAAAAACAAGAGTAAGAAGATAAAAAATTTTATCGAATATTTCAACGTAACTTTGCAGTATAAAATTATTTTCATTTATATCAAAAGTTATGGCAGACGTTAAAAATCAACAAGTTACAAGTAAGCGCGAAGCATTTAACGAGCGTTTACGCAGTCGTTATCCTGACAAGTCATTTGAGGATGAAGAAGCCCTTTTTGGACAGATTTCCGATGATTACGATGAATACGATAAAAACATAGCAGGTTATCAGGAGAGAGAAAAAGCCTTTGTTGATATGTTCAACAAAGACCCTCGCAGTGCAGCTTTCCTGCAAGACTGGCGCGATGGTGGAGACCCTGTGATAGGATTGGTTCGTAGATTTGGCAGGGACGAAATTCGGGAAGCTATAGATGACCCTGAAAAGTTAGACGAAATGGAAGCCGCCAATAAAGAATATCTTGAACGTGTGGCAAAGAGCAAGGAGCTGGACGAAAAGTATGAGGCTAATCTTCGAGAGAGTGACAAAATGCTTGATGCTCTGCAGGCAGATAAGGGCTATACAGACGAGCAGATGGATGCAGCAGTAGCTTTACTCAACAAAATGTCTGACGAGGTTGTCCTCGGCATGTACACAGCAGAGGCAATAGATATGGCCCTGAAAGCTATCAACCACGATGCCGATGTAGCCAATGCAAATCAGGAAGGTCTTGTGCAAGGCAAGAATACCAAGATAGAGGAAAAGCTCCGTAAGTCAAAAGGCGGTGATGGTGTATCAGCCCTTGATGGCAGCAACACGTCAGTAAGTCAGAAGCCACGCAGGAACCTCGGTGCTATTGAAAGATATGGCGATAATAACAAGACCATTTGGGAGAGAGGAAATGAGAAACGCAGACGCGAATCTTAATATAGTTCGATTTTTTTATTAACCAATTAAAACAAAAAGAAGATGAAGAAAGTATCAAAAGCTTCAAATTGGGTGTTTAGCATGCTCTTTACACTCATTGCGCTGCTTTGCGGTGCACAGTCTGGTGTCATGATGGCAGACGCCAGCAACCTTCCTGATGCAGGTAAAACAGAGTCAGGTGAGGGTGGAACAGACACACCTCCTGCAGGTATTGCCACAGAGACGCAGGGCCGTCAGGGTGGTGACCCTGAATTCTACTCAAAAGACATTGACCAGCGTATCATTAAGATACGTCCTATGGCAACGCCTGTTGACCAAATCAGTCGTTATGCCAAGGCACAGTCATGTAAGTCATTTGAGGTAAAGTATTATTCGGTTGGCACACGTCCTATCAGTTGTCAGACCAGCGAAGCAATCACAGCACAGGCTTCAGGTGCAAGTGTAGAGCTAAAGGTGGACGATGCAAACATGTTTACTCTGGACGATACTATCCGCGTAGTAGGTGTTAAGGGTAAGTACAATGACAAGGGTGAGGCTTATGATCCAAACGATGAGAATACTCCTGACCTTGTTCTGTGTGTTTGCGGACGTAATGAGAGTACATCAATGCCAGTTGTCTATGCAGTTAATGGTAATAAAAACTCAGCAGGTCAGACAATCTATGTACCAGCTATTCCTGAAGGTACTACACTTGTGCGTATGGGTAAGGCATGTGGTGAGCTTGACGTACAGACAGGCCGCTTCAACAACCTTCCAATGCCAGAGATACAGTACTGTCAGAACTTCATGATTCAGGTAGAGCAGAGTACCTTTGACAAGATTGCGGCAAAGGATGTTGACTGGTCTTTCTCTGATATTGAAGAGGATGGTATCTACGATATGCGCCTTGCACAGGAGAATACTTACCTTTGGGGCGTTAAGAATGTCATTGCCCATCCTACCAAGGACGGAATGTACACATGGTTTACAGGTGGCATTTGGTACATGGCAGGTAAGGACATCGAAGTAGGTGAATGGAATGCGACAAAGCAGTGCGCTGAAATCAGTGACGAGAACCTTGTTGATATTTCTAAAGACCTCTTCGTTGGCACAGGTATTGGCAATAAGCGTAAGATACTCTTCTGCGGTAGTGATATGCTTGCAGCCTTCTCTAAGATTAAGAGTGAGAAGTTCCGCTTGAAGGATACAGTAGAGGTATGGAACCTTAAGTTCAAGTCATGGGAGACAGACTTCGGTGAGATACTTACTATCCATCATGAGTTGTTCGACCTCAATGGTATGAGTGACTGCGCCTTTGCAATGGACCCAGAGTACCTGACTAAGAAGACTCATCTGTCATGGAGCCGCAACATCCTTGACCTTAAGAAGGCAGGTGTACGTAACACACAGGCTGTTGTCATTCAGGAGGTTGCTTGTCTGTACCTGCGTTATGCTAAGGCACACGCACGTATGAGACTTGCTAAGGCAGCTTAATAACCCGTAAGATAATGGAGGGGCAGAGACAAACTCCGTCCCTCCATTTACCATAAATCCCCTAAACACAAAATAGACATGTTGAAGAAATATAGTTCAAAGAGTTGTGTCAGTTTAAATGTCCTGCTTGAAGGAGGCGGCAACAGTCATGTTACGTTTATTCCACGTACAGGCAGTGGCAGTGTATTCTACACAGACAATGAGAAGATACAGAAAGGCTTGGAGAAGCATCCGAAGTTCGGCAAGCTCTTCATTGAAGAAAAGATGAACGAGCAAAAAGAGCAGAAACCTGCAAGCACTACAGCCCCACAGTCTGAACCCAAGACAGAAGGCGGTGTGAAGGAGTTGGAGTTTGCAGTTGTAGAAGATGCAAAAGACTATATCGCTGATAAGTTTGGCGTTAGTCGTTCAAAGCTCCGTACCAAGGCAGAGTGCGAAGCAGCCGCAGAAGCTAATGGCATAAAGATAAACTGGAAGGCATAAATCCATGACAAAGTATAGACTGACAGACCTGGTGCACGATATACGTGTAGCCCTTGACGAGAATATGAGCAGTGCATCTTTGAGCGGATTGGGAGATGCAGACTCACTTTCACTTGACGAGGTTATAAAGAGCAAGATAGAAGAAGCAGCACGCTTGGTAGTGCTTGCATCCCCTTCCCATCTGTTGGGCTCCGGCATACCCTTTGGCGAGAGTATAGGGTGGCACGGTGCAGCAGGTTATGGCAGTGGCTATGTTATTGTGCCCGATGATTTTTTAAGGCTTGTTGTATTCCAAATGAGCGATTGGAGTAGAGCAGTCTATGACTTTATTACTTCTGATGACCCAAAGTATAACCTACAGAACAGTCGTTATCCAGGTCTCAGAGGCAATCCACAAAAGCCAGTAGTGGCAATAATAAACAGCAGTGTCGGCAAGATGCTGGAGTTCTACTCCTGTAGTAGTGGTGACGAGGCCCATATCAAACAGGCCGCATATATCCCTGAACCACGAATATTGGGAGACGTAATATTTTTGAGTGAGAAACTAAAGGAACCCACAATATACCAAGCAGCCCATTTTGTTGCATCCACAATGGGAGAGACAGAAAAGGCAGCAACACTATTAAATATCAGCAAACAATTATTAGAGCAGTAAAGATATGAAGTTACAGCATTTTTTGGGAGAGTTTAAGGATATGGCTGCTGTTCAGGCAGCTTTTCCAAGTGGCGGCAGAGAAGGTGACTACCTTGTCGTTGATGGCGTTATAAAAGGTTGGGATATAGAAAGCAACACATGGGCTGACCCTATCAAGAAAGATGTCGCTCCAGTACGCGAGACAGAACAGGTGTTTGGAGACCTTGACGTACATCATAACATTCGTGTAGGCGGCAATTTGAGTGCTAAACTCATAAGAGGAAGAAATGCTTTTCTTGGACTGTTTGATACAGAAAACGATTTGCCTAAACACCCTTGCGTAGGTGAGTGGGCAATGGTATTTGCATATACTTCAACTCCTGCAAATGCAGAAGAAGAAACCCCAGCAGCAAGTGAGCAAACACAAGAGTCTGCTTCAAATGCCGAGACATCATCTGAAAATACAGAAACAAGACGCACAGAGAACGAGCTTTGCGTAGGCTATATCTTTACTTGCGAAGTAGATGGTGTATGGAAAAACACAGGCTATAAAGGCGGTTTTGGCTCTAATATGTTTGAAGCTGTTGAAGCAGAGAAGGAGAGAGCGCAGGCAGCAGAAGAAACCCTGCAAGGGAATATTAATGCAGAGGAAGCGAGAGCAACCGAAGCAGAAGAAGATGTTATATACGATGTCAGTGCACGGAATAATGGAATGGTATATATAGAAAATCCAGCGTATCTTATTCCAGAATCGAAGCGAAAGAATGGCATGATAATAAAGTTCCTTACTTACAGGGCTAATTGCATCGTGTTTGATTTTGGAACTAATCCTGATAGTGAACAACAAGATAAAATAAACAATGCTATTCGCTTATCAGGAAAAATGCCATTCGACAAAAGTGGAAGATATTTGATACCTGCAGTACTTGCCGCCATTGTCGGAACAACAGACTATGGAACAATCCGTACTGCTATATCTGAAAATCTTCAAGAGGTTGATGATGAGGTGGCTTTTTATACCACTGTAGAAGAGAATGAAGGAATACGATATTTCTATTATAAAATAGTACGCGAGTTGGGAGCTTACGCGTTCTACGGGAACGAAACTGCTACGTTTAATACCAGCGCATCATCATGGATCAGCATTGACTTTAAAGTTAGAGAAAACAGCCAACATCTCGCAACAAGCGGTATGGTATATGATGCTGTCAAAGCAGAAGAAGAGAGGGCCCATAATGCAGAAGAAGCCCTGCAAGGTAACATTGATGCAGAGGTGCAGGCACTTCAGAGTGAAGATGAGACTCTGCAAGATAATATCGACACCATCAATTCTAAGATACCTTCTGCAGCACGTCAAGACAATCAGTTGGCAGATAAGAAATATGTTGATGATGCAGACGAGACTCTGCAAGGTAATATTGAAGCCATTGAATCGCTGATACCTGAGCAGGCAGATGCAGAAAACCAACTTGCGGATAAGAATTTCGTCAACAGTGGTATAGCGACAGCTACTGCTACACATCGAGGCTCATGGAATCTTGTATTAGACCTTATGCTTCCTGTTGATGCTACACGCACACAGATAGCCAATAAACTTGCATCCATTATTGCCACAGCCGACAACAATGACTATGTATTTGTTCAGGTGCCAAACACGGCAGAAAATCCATTGGAGATATTGCGTGTAGAGCGTTATAAGTACAATGGCACTGCATGGGCCTTTGAGTACGAACTCAATAACAGCAGCTTCACAGCAGCGCAATGGGCAGCACTAAACTCAGGCATAACAGCCGCCAAAGTTGCAGAATTTGCAGCCGAGAAGCAACGTTCTATTGCAAAAGATGCAGAGCTTGAAAGTGCTATCAGCACAGAAGAAATAAGAGCAAAAGGTGTAGAGGGTAATTTGCAGCAGCAAATCACCTCCGAAAATAACAGGGCAACAACTATTGAAGGCAACCTGAACACAGCTATCAGTTCAGAGAATACAAGAGCTATTGCAGAGGAAGGACGTATTGAAGGAAGGGTAAGGATTGTTGAAGATAAGATACCTTCCCAAGCATCAGCACAGAACCAGCTTACTGACAAGAATTATGTTGATAGCAGCATTGCAACAGCTACTGCTACACATCGAGGTACATACAACCTTGTGTCAGACCTCGCACTCCCTGTTAATGTCACACGCACGCAAATAGCAAACAGAATAGCATCAAAGCTTACGGAGCTGGGTCTTGTTGCCGACAATAACGACTATGTATTTGTTCAGATACCAAGCGAGGCATCCAAGCCTTTGGAGATACTACGTGTAGAGCGTTATAAGAACAATGGCACTGCATGGGGCTTTGAGTATGAGCTTAACAACAGCAGCTTCACAGCAGCACAATGGGCTGCACTAAACTCAGGCATAACAAACACACAAAGGGAAACGATGCAAGCCGATATTGCAGCCAACCAAGCAAAGATAGCAGCATTGGCAGCAGGCATTGATGTAAATATCTCATTCAACCCAAGCGTTATCTATAAGAATGTTGAGACAAGTGTGACCGTAACAGGAACTATGGTGAACGGAGTACCAACAAACATGAAACTCATGGATGGCGAAACGGTTATACACGAAGGTGCTGCATCTCCTTTGTCAGACCAAGTTCATGTAAACATCAGCACGAATACCAAGACATTCAAAGTTGTTGGAGAGTCAAGTGGTGTGACATTATCAAAGGAAGGAAATGTTGCTGCCAGGTATCCTATTTATTATGGCTTTAATGTTTCCCCATCGGTACTTGCCGTGGACGATTTGGCCAGATATGCCCCAACGACATCAGCAGCGCACACATACAGCAGAGAAAACAACAGAGATGGTAATCATTTCTATATCCTTGTGCCGAGCGATATTTCTGCCCTTTCAAGTTTCACGATGAACGGAGCACCATTTGTTATGGCAGCTTCAACGGAGGTTATCAACGGAATAACATACAAGGTATATACCAGTGGTAACACTTATAATGCAGGAACACAAGTAACAGTAGTAGCATCATAAAAAACGAAATCATTATGGCAAACAGAACAATCGTAAAAGGAAACATCGGCAACGCTGTTCATAGTGTTGCTCCTGATCATATCGTAACAACAGCAGACGAGATATTTGACGAAACAGCTCAAAAGTATCAGTCAGAGATAAACCAAGAAACCATGCTTTCCACCGAAGGAATCTATGACGTTTCAGAAAAGAACGGTGGTGAAACCTTTGCTTCTTTAGCAGCATTGCTTAACGACAATCGTCTTGGCACTCTTATCCCACTTACTGTAAGAAAAGGTGGAATGAGTATTAAGTTCATACAGACTACTCCTGCAAAATATACTGTAGTAAAGATAGAAGGTCTCACAGAACAGCCTACTGGTGATACAGAAGAGATTACAAGTGACCCTTCTATAGCGAGTGGTACTTATGAGGCAAGTCAACTGAGTGCTTTCTCTACATTACCTGCTTTGCTTAATTCTTCTTTGACTTATTACTTAGCAGTAACTGAGACAGTAGATGAGCAAGAAGTTACAACATACACTTCTTGGAAGATTACTTATGCACAGAGTTCTGACAATAAGTATGTGCAGTATAGACTGATGAGTGATACATTCAATACTACTGTTGCTAACTGGCAAGGAGTTGATGATGAACCTACTGCTGGAAGTGATAATCTTGTTAAGAGTGGAGGAGTGCATGACTTGGTAGAACAAAGCACTCAGTCATTACATATATCATTAGGAGAGTTAGTTACTGGGGCATATATTAATAAATATGGAAATCCAACTACAGCAACAAATGGAAGATATTATACATATACTATTTTATCAGATATTTCATCCTTGATATTAGAAGGAACTGCTATTGGCGGCGACACTTCTTCTATTGCATTTTATAGTTCTAATATAGTTTCTGGAGTACAATGTATCGGACATTATACGTTTAATGGTAATATAAAAGAAGTAATAAATGTTCCTATTAGTACAAAATTGATAGCAGTATCCGCTTGGAAAAATTTAGAGGATTTAAAAATAACTCAGATTGAATTGAAAGTTCCTTCAGAGGATAATATAAAAAATGCCATTTTAGAAGAAGTAACCCCACAAATCAATGCTTTAGATGAAGAAATAAATGGAAAAACAGAAGAGGATGCATTACAATGGCAAACTTCATCTGGAGGTTATATAACCTCCGTTGGCGGTGTTATTAGAAACACATCAACCAAAATGCTTTTGATGGATATAACATTAGATGGGCAAAACTTTATAAAAACTGTTTTGGGTCATAGTGCAAACTCAGCCGAAACATATAAGTATCTTGTTTTTTTGGATAACAATAATGTGCCATTCTCGTATGGTTCTTATACAAATTGGGATGTCGCTGGTGTTGAAACACATATAGATGCCATTCCTGAAAATGCTACTAAAGTAGTAATTTATAATTATAACGGAGTATTGGAAACTCCAACTATAACTCTTATAACTGAAATAGAAGGAGGTCTAAAGGATGAAATACAAAATTTAGAGGATGAAATACAAAATTTAGATGAACAAGTTAGTAATCTTATTGTTTTTGAATCAATAGATAAACCTTTTATTTTCTCAGGAAAAAAACTTGTTGCATTTGGAGATTCTATTACTTATGGAGTAAGTTCTCCAATGTCAGAAAGTCATCCATATACTAATGGATATATATATAAGTTTGCTAATAACGTAGGTGCTATTCTCGACAATAGAGCAAAATCAGGTTCTACAATAACACAAGGAAGAGTGCAATTTGGCTCAATTTATGAAAAAGTCCTCGAATATACTGGAGATGCAGATATAATATGGATTGCTGGAGGAGTAAATGATGCACTAACCGCAACTCCTATTGGTAATTATACTGACACGACTCCAACAACTTTTTATGGAGCATTAAGAGGTATATGTGAATACCTTAAAAATAACTTTCAATCTGCTAAAGTTATTTTCGTATCTCCTATTCCTCTTACAAGAACTGATAAACCTATATGGCATATCGACTATTCATTAAATGATTATCGTAAGGCTATATATGAAATTGCAACAGAATATGGGTATAGTGTAGTTAATGGTGCTGGCCTTGGAATGCCTAATAGTATGGGAGGATGGAGTAACTTTATGGTAGCAGATACTGACGGTTGTCATCCAACACCAGATGGTCATTCTCTTTATGCAAGAAGTCTTTGTGGAAAGTTATTGTAAAGAGTAATAACACAACATACTTATTGTAATAACTCAATACGAAACATTTAAGTTGGGGGACATAAAAATCCCCCGACTTAAATAATAAGAAGAACCACCAACTTACTATTGACCCACAGGCCTGAGTGTCGGGGGAGTAATGTCCCTTTATCACAGGCTTGTGGGCTTATTGTGTTCGTAAGGATTGGTGGTTCTGGGTGCAAAGATAACAATAATAATTGAAACAACAAAATTTTGCACTATGAAAGTTGTTGAGTTGGTAAAATTCTCGCGTGAAATGTTAAAAACGTTATCAGAAAATGAAGTCAAGACAGGCGATTGGAAATACGTTAAGATGTACGAAGAATACAAGCATATGCGAGAAACAGGGTTGAAATATCGTTATGTGATAGCTGAACTTGCAGCGACACATAATATCAGCAAATCAAAGATAGAGAGGATAGTACAGAAGTTTGAGCGTACTGTTAAATGACCTCACGTTTTGAGGTCTGTAAGTGCCAAATGATATAGGTTTTCCATTTGGGAAGTGAGTACTTTTGTAGTGTCAAAGCGCAATGACACACAACTTAATTATTCACTTTTTAAAAACCTATTAAATCATGGCACTCGAAATGAATGACCTTATGGCGTTGAAGAGTATGGGAGGCAACGAAATGACTCCTTACGAGCAGTATAAGGTCGGCTTTATGCAAAGCAAACAACACACAGGCGGTGTTGCTATCTCAGGTCTTGTTCTCGGTACTGTTGGTACTGCTATCGGTGTAGGTGCATGGCTCTTTGGTGGTATGTATGGCAATGCCAAGGCTAACCAGGCTAAGGAAGTTGCACAGTCTGCCAAGGAACTCGCTAACGTACAGATTGCGGCTTCACAGCGTCAGATTGACCAACTCACTAACCTGTTCGCAGCAGAACGCGCAGAGCGTATCGCAGGTGATGTAACTCTGACAAATACTGTTAATGACAGTGTTAGCGGTAGTCAGCAAGGCACTCTTACAGCACAGCAGGCAGCAGAACTGTCAGCAGTAAACAGCGTAATGCAGCAGACTTACTCTGACTTCGTAACAGGTCGTGCAAGTCTTAACCCAGCACCTGTTTCTCTGTATTCAGCACCACAGCCTTGCAACTGCCCAGGTTGCGGATGCAACGGCTAAACCTTTAGGGAATTGGGAGTAAAAGGGATTTTTGTTCCCATTCCCTTTCACTACAAATTCACGGCAACATGTTATGGTTTACAAACAAAAAGAAGATGGAGATGATGCAAGCTATCAAGCCCACAAGCAAAGCTTCTCTGAAGCTGCAATGTCTGTTCGTAGCAAAAGGCAACATAGACGAAGCCACAAGGCTGTATGACTATTTCGCCAAGGATATGCCCGAACTCCCTGACTATGATCCTGTGGAGCCTACATGGATAGACAACACAAAGGATATAGCAAATGGTCTGTTCGGTTGGATGAAGGAAAACCAATCCACCCTGGCGCAAGGGTATGAGATGCTGCGCTCAATAGTGCAGAACAAGACAATGCCACCTATCACTCCAGCAGAGACAGAAACACCATTAGCACCAATCAATTAAAGTAACACGGCAAGAAAATGGAAAACGTAAGACAGATAAGTTTTAACATCTATGCAAAGAGTGACGAAGAAGCAGAGAGAGGACGAACAGCCATTATACAATTCATCAATGCTATGGGCCAGCATGGAGCAATGGTATCAGGCAACAAGATTGTAGAAGCTGTGGCAAAGTTTAACAGCAGCCCATTCATAGCAACACAGATTATAAACTTCTTTAAAAAATAACACACTATGGCAACAGAGAACAAATGTACCGGCAACTGCATGAACTGCAGTGTCGTTCAGCGTAACTTCTGCGCTTCACAGCTTGCATACAACAATATGCGACAGATGGAGACAATGCAGGAGCAAATGGCAGAGATACAGAAGAAGATAGACTCCTTTCAGGAGAAGGCCGCAGCAGCTCAGGAAGAACCAATCTTCAATCCTACTGCACCCAACATCGCATAAAGACATAGCGCAAGAAGGGGATGGCGCAAAATAATAGGAGCCCCAAAATAGTTTAACGTTTAAAGTTTAAAGTTATGCCTTGTAACAACAATGGAAAGACATTTGTAGTATCACTTACTACGGTGCCAGGCGGAACAGCCGCCAATGCCAACTACCTGTTGGCCCTTGACCACTACACTTGTGGCAACCGCAAACTCTGCACGCAGGAAGTATTCCCTGTGACAGCAGACCTGAAAGCAACACCCATCGGAAGCCCTGTCGATGTAGGCAACGGAACATTCTGTCAGGAGGTGCTTATTAGTGGCTCATGTACCTACATGCCCTACACCTGTGGCTGTCAGTGCAATGTATGCCCAAGGACTGAGAACATCTACACAACCATCTGTGTGCCATGTTCGTCAGCAGTAACACCGACATTGACAATCGGCACATCGCAGGCAGCACCAACCAACGTGCAGCCATGCTGCAATGTGACTAATGCTATTGCCATTACGACAACCCTCAACGTAACGACAGGTGCATAAAAAAATAGTGCAAAAAAACTATAGTGCATAAATGTACTATAAAAATTATGTGGATTGATATTGCAAGTATAGTATTTATCTGTGTGACCGCAAACCACCTCGGACTGATAGAGGCTATAGAGGGCGTTATTCGAAATCGGCTACCGATTATCAGTTGTCCGAAATGCTTTACGTTCTGGTCTGTGCTGATATACGGATTGTGGGTAGTCGGGAAAACCGACATACCACTATTGCTTGCAATATCTTTCCTTTGCAGTTATCTTGCCTTATGGCTTGAACTGTTAGAAGCTTTTGTAGATACTATATACATGAAATGCTATGAGACGATTTACGACCATACAACCGACACGCCTGCCGCAGATGCCGATGAGGATAATTCCGCAGGCTCCGTGCCCGACATGCGGAAATGGCAGAAAAAAAAAGAAATAGAAAAGAAAGAAAAGAAAGAAAATAAAAACTGACTGATAATCAGCAATTTGCTTTCTTTTGGGATTTACTTTGCAAATAAAAAGAAACTATGACAGCAGAAGAAATGAGACAGAAGTTTCAGGCCCTCTATAACATGATGGCCGCTTCGCAGAATGTAGCCTTCATGCACGCTTTTGGAAAGGTGCATAAGGAGATGATAGAATGGTTTATACAGAATAAGCCAGAGCTTGCCCAGGAATGGATAGACAAGCTGGAGACTATCAAGTGGCACAACTACCTCACCAAGAAGGAGGCACAGCAGATTGTTGACAACATGCAGCCGCAAGCCCCTTGGAGCTATGAGCAGTGGAAACAGGCAATGACGATGCACCAGTACCAGACAGAGGAAGAGCCATATTATAATTCATGCGCCCTGTGGGTAACCATGAATATGAAGATGTCTGACAGCAGCAATACTTTCAAGAAGTATGTTGACGATAGCACCCTGTTTGAATTGGTACACGCCCTGGCTATTGACAGTCTCAAAGACAAAGACGGAGTATTCAACATCAGAAAATATTTCGGAGTATGAACAACCGAGAGCTGCTGCGCCTGAAACTCCTTAGCGACACTCTGAGCAAGATGAGTGACGAGGAAAAGAAACAGTACCTGCAGCTCATGAGCAACGACAACCAACGAGAGGTGCTGCAAGCCCTGAAAGGTCAGCAGTCGCAGCTCGATTACATATCAAAGCAGGTGGGGAGCCAGTCATGGTTGAGAGACTTTGCTTCTGATGTAGGAGCCAACTTCCTCACCGATGGTATTATATGGGTAGGTTCTCGTTTGCTTAAAAGGATATAACAAGCCATTACATTGCCGTGTGGCTGGGGTGATGGTAGAAATACTGTCACCCTGTTTTTTTTCTTACAACAGTAAGAACATAAAAAGTATTATCACTCATTTCTCTTTACTTTTGCAGCAAGAAATAAGGTTTATGCCAAGAATAATGGAAGAAATAAGAGGATATTTTATAATGGTTGCAGGGGCTGTATTCACATTGTTAGCTCCTATTCAAAACTTCATGTATGCAATGGTAACCCTATTCAGCGTTAACTTTCTTTTTGGGTTACTGGCTGCAAGAGTGCAAGGGGAGAAATGGTCAACCAAGAAGGCATTGTGGTTTATTGGCCACAGTGCCATTTTCTTTGTCACAGCATGCAGTCTGTTTATTATAGGTCACCTGATGGGAGAGAGGGAAGAAGCAGTATCGGTAGTGAAGATACTCTGTTTCTTTGCGCTGTATATCTTCTCTGTCAACATCTTACGAAATTGGAAGAAGGTAGTGCCTTATGGCTCGCCCTGGTATAAACTGATAGATCTGCTATATTACGTGCTGAGCGTTAAGTTTGTTGAACGCTTTGAGTTTGTGAAGAAATGGCAGGAAGAAAGGGAGAAGATGATTGAGAATGAAAAAATGAAGAAATGAAAGAATGAAAATACTTGCAAGTTTTGCAAGAATTATAACACTTAACAAAGATTAAAGTATGAATTACAAGAAAGGAAGTACAGGAGATACGGTGGTGCGCATACAGAATGCTTTGCACCTTATCCCTGATGGTGTTTTTGGTAAGCTGACAGAAGAAGCCGTAAAGACATTTCAGGCAAACAACCATCTGACTGTTGACGGCATTGTTGGCCCTACAACAATGGCAATGCTTGGTATCTCTCAGGCAGCAAAGAAGATAAGCATTAAGAAGTCAAAGCGTTTCATTAAGGAGATTATCGTCCACTGCACCGCTACACGTGAAGGTCAGGATATGACAGTAGAGCAAATCCGCAAAGACCACAAGAAGCAGGGCTGGAGCGATATAGGCTATCACTATGTGATATATCGTGACGGTACTATCCATGAGGGCCGCAGCCAAGACCTTGTTGGAGCACATTGCGAAGGGCATAACAGTCATTCTATCGGTGTGGCGTATGTCGGAGGTTTGGAGTATAGGCCCAATGTGCCATACATACAGCTAAAGCCGAAGGACACCCGAACGCCTGAACAGAAGAAAGCCTTGCGGCAGTTGCTGCAGAGCCTGAAACTGACATATCCCGAAGCAACAATATACGGACATCGTGACTTCAACAAGAAGAAAGCCTGTCCGTCCTTCGATGCAAAGACAGAATACGCAGACCTATGAGCGACAACGACAAAACCCTTCGCATGATACTGTTGGGCCTGCTGGTATTCCTTGTGGGCCTGATAGTCTCTTTTGTTACTGGCTATTGGGTAGGGCAGAAGGTGGAGCGCATAGACATCATGCAGCATACAGATACCACCTATGTCACCATGTTTGACACCATTCCCTACTATTATCCTGTGCCGAAGGACAGCAGTGTAATAAGATATGTTACACGTCTGTTAGAGAAAGGAATAGTGCATGATACAATAACGGACAGCGTAAGTGTTACTATTCCTATTACACAGAAGGTGTATGAAGCAGACAGCTACAGGGCCTATGTGAGTGGCTATGAGCCCTGCCTTGACAGTATCTTTGTCAGGGAAAAGACCGTCCGCGAGACTGTCACCATACCTGTAAAGCAGAAGCAGAGCAGGTTTGGTTTTGGCGTTGGTATTGGTGCAGGCTATGGCATCATAAATAAGAAGCCCGACATCTTTGTTGGTGGTGTTGTGTCATACAGGATATGGTAAGAAGATAAAAAGTTTTTACAGAGAAATATCACTACTTTTGCAGCATGATAGAAGTAAGGTTAAAGATATGCAAGCGAGACGTATATGAAGAGGTTGCCAAGACCACTGCATATACAGGAGCCAAGAAGGTAGAAGATGAAGCCTCCTATGACCGCATCTTTGTTACTGATGCAGACCGTCTGATGCTTGAACGATTTTGGCGAGAAGCCTGCAATGCTGTAACAGACCAGTTGAAGGAGTTTATTGTGACTGTCAGCGAACAGTCAACAATAAGCAACATGACAGACCTCAACAACAACTATGAAGTAGAGCTATCATTGAGCAACCTATATGACGAGAGTCTGACAGGCAGCATACAGAACAGCCTTTTCAGCTTCTTTGTCGAGACTATCATCAGCAAATGGTACACTATTACCAACAAGGAAGAAGCACAGGTAGCAGCCGCAAATGCTGTTGGTATGCTCAATGATGCAGTACATAAGATATATCACAGAAAAAAGCCCACAAGGAAACCCAATGCAGACATACAAGAAGGATAAGACAGTAAAGCTTACCATGTTGCGTAAGGAGTTGTTGGAAGATATAGAGGACTATGCCAACAAGGAAGCGCAAAAGATGTCAGAAGATGATGAGCCAGCACGCCACATGGTGAAGGACATTTGTCAGGATGATAATCTTCCGCGCGTAACACGCGTGCTGGATATGTCCTTTGACGAGTGTGTCGATATGCTCTATCCCTATAGCAAGGTTCCTGTAGCCGATGTAACAGAGAAGGATGACAGGCTGCATGAGCGTGAGCAGTATGAACTGATGATGCTTGTGCCAAAAGATTTCTCGCATACTACTGTAGAACTGCTTACAAGAAAGGTGCATGAATACATGGTGTGTGCTGTCCTTGCCGATTGGATGAGTATCTGCAAGCCCGACAGCCAGGCTAATTGGGAAACCAAGAAGGCTGTGTGCGAGACAGACATAAAGACAAAGATAAACAACAGGGTAGGGAGAGTTAGGAGACCGCTTAATCCCTTTTAAATCTTTTTCATACGATTTTTTTCAGATAAGCAACTTTATTTTCTTACCAAGTTTTGCAGCACTTGTCCGTGAGGATAGGTGCTGTTTTTAGTTGACAGTTGATAGGTGATAGTTATTCTAATAAGTGGCCCTTATTCTTGAATAACCCTGCCTTATTTTCAAGGAAACGTACCTTATTCTGGAATAACGTGCCCTTATTGACGAGGTTACGGCTCACTCCTGACGAGATTACGGCTCGCTGGCAGTGAGGTTACGGCTCGTTTAAAAAAGGGTATCTATCCTCACGGACGGATACCCTTAACAATCTTAACCTTAACACAAGACTAAAACCTTAACTAACTTTTTATGAACACATCTACTAATTGAATATATATAGTTGTTACCTGATCTGGTCTGCGTATTTGTTGGTGTATTCTATCGTAGAACTGATGATGCTCTCTCCCTTTTCGAGGTCGCAAAGCAGCACTATGCGGAAATACTTATATGGTGTACCATGCAGGTAGCGCAAGGTATGGTCAACGGACGAAGCTATAAGGTGCCAATTCTCCAAGTCTCGTGAGCCATAGAGAATGGTCTTTACGTGTCCCTTCTCAAACTTGCCGCGAGTAATGACGGTGTTGACAGTCTTTAAGGTGTCCGGTTCATCAAGCTTTATCGGACGTGTGATGATAACACCTTTTTGACTTCCAACGGAAGGCAGTAATACACTATCCTTTGAATAGTCAACAATAACATTATTCTCATTTTCGTCTTTTATCACCGCCAAGGCGTTAGGGTAGGAGTTGATTGCTTTCTGAATAGTAGAATACATCATACCCCACTTCTTTGACTTCAGGGAATAGACGTAAGCATAACGATATTGAGGGTTAAAGACTATGATACGCTGGTGCACATAGTCGTATATCATGCGGCAACCATACACGAATGTCAGGAATGGTACATAGTCGAGGCTGTCAGGATTGATATACTCTGTTATAACATTATCAATCTTTGGCAGACTTGATGGGTTAAACACATTACGTTCGTTCAGTTCATCGCTGATACAGGTAGTATTAGAGCCTGAAATCATCATTATGCCTCTATCGGTAGCGAAGAGTACAGCAGAGTCTATTTGTGTTATACTTTCTGTATCTATGCAGACATCGCGTGTTATTGGCTGTTTCGCTTTATACGAACCATCAGTTGCTAACTCCATTGCCCATACGCCATTTTCTGTAAAGGCATAGAGAGGGAATTGTCCGAACTGTCCTTCTGACAGGGCCTTTGCCGCAGAGCATGTTGCATATATCTTTCTTGCGTTTTCAAGGGTATTGATAGTTCCCACAGGAAACACGAAAGGATTGTTCGCATCTGAGGTGTATATCTTGTTAGGCAAAGAAACTGGTTCATTATATCCTACTGGATAGTCAACACGTTCTCCATATTCCCTTGGATTTAAATCCCAATTACTAAAAAAATAAAAACCATTAAGATAAGGGTGCCTCTTTAATGTGAGTTTTCTATAATAGTCAGTGTTATCGACTGGGTCTAAAAACAAGACAGCCTCTGCTTCATAAACTCCTGTAAAAGGAAAAAATAAAAAGTGAATTGGCGCATTGGTGTTTATCCACGTTTCTTTTGCAAGCAAACCATTATCAGTAGAACCAACGACCCGTTGTCCTTGCTCAGTCGTTAGTTTGCCCCACAAACGTACTTGCTCATTTCCATCTGTATAAGGCATCATGCTGGCTGCATGATATAGTTTGTACTTTTTACTTATTCCTGTGATATTTAATCTGCTGTTGTAAGAATAAGAGCTGGTTGGTATAAGGGTATCATGACTATCGTAATCATAAGCACCATCAATAACATCTAAGCTACTACTAAGAGATATAAGGGTTCCTTCAGGAATACTAATAGCCTGAATAGAATCACATTGTAACTCATTGAGGTTTATTTGTTTTAAACAACGAAAAACCTGCGAACCATTTTCTATTTCTGTCTCTGTAATAGGTTTTAGAGGAAGTTTCACATATGGCCTATTCAGAAGGTCAAGGCCATTGAACATCTCTGTATCCGTCACACCTTTAAATTCGTTACTGAAAAATCCTTCTGTTTTACAAATACTATGTCTCCCACCTGTAGTAAATCTATCTATATCATAGTTTATGCCTACACATTTTCCTCCTTGGTCATATGTCCATAATGGTTCCGAAATAAATATATCGACAGATTGGATAATATCTTTCCAATCTTTCACCTTTTCCAAGTATCTTGAGGTCAAAACCTTGTAACCTAAACGAGCACGCGAAAAATACAAAGTGATGTCCATACGTTGATTTTCCATATGACGATGCATATTCCAGCCAGCATCAGTTTCCTCAAAAGCAGGATCGGTTTCGGTAGAGTGCACACCAGTCACTGCTACATATGGATTACATTTTGAAGCAATCGTCATAAGAACTGGAGCAGAGAACATGGTCCGAGAACCATTGCGTAGCTGATAACCGTAACGTACAAAGAAAGGAAAAAGGAAGTAGCCTTGTCTTCTGTATTCCTCGACTTTACTGTTAACCCTTGCCAATACCTGCTCAGTGACAGTATTCTTTATCTCATCAGAATATGCCACGCTACCAATATAGTCATTGGTATTTTGTCTCAGATAGTTATCTTCATGAGTTTCGTTTCTTTCAGGTGGAAATGTTTGCCCTTCAGTTCCTGGATAAGGTATATGAACATCCCACCCATTGTTGTACTCAACCCTGCCCCCATCTGCAGAAATTCTGTCAGCTATAAGTCCGAATTGTATCGGTAGTTCTGGCAGATGGTTGCCAAGATCTTTATAACTATTACTTTCTTCTTTCCATAGAAAGTAATACATACCATTAGAAGTAAGGACAACAACGGTATTTCCCATAGGTTCTGCGCTATATATTGTATAAGAACCAAAATCCTTTAGCAACACATTCCCCCACTTTACTTTGTTGCCATCTTTGAGGATATAGTGTGTATATCCATTTCCTTCATGAATACAAAGCACTTCGCTGTCACCATAATCCACATCAGACTTCTTTGGTGGCAGAGGTGCTTGGAGTCCACTTTCCTCTGGCACTAAGCCTATAGCTGCTGCAAGTTCTCCGTCTGGACATTCGTAGTCGCTGGGTGAGGCACTAAAACCTTTGTAGATGATTTCTTTCTGCATAGTTATATATCGTGATGGTGTGTAACAAGTGGTATTGAAATGCCATACTCTGTTTTGACAGGCTTGCGAGAGAAGAGACGTATGACATCATCGGTCACAGTCTGCCAACTCTCACACTCTTGGAATATAAAGTCGGTCAGAGACTTGCTGTATGCACGGAAGTTGTTTGTGTGCCTGCCTTTGTTGGTAGGCTTAACAGTTCCTTCATATCGGCCCTGTATCTGGTCTGCACGTTTCTTGACATACAGAAAACACTTCCAACCGCCTGTAGCAATATCTATCATATCGCCACGCTGCAGGCCAAGCTGCTTTGCTATGCCAGCAGTAATATCAATCCTTCCGTCACGATAGAAGGATATGTCATGCTTTCGAGGTTGCTGTAGTACTGTTGTCATTTTGCTTCGGTGGAAATATAATGTAGTATGATATTCCGTTTGCTTCTCCTGGTTCTACAGAGAGTCTTACCACGTCTGTGCCAGTTGGTATGCCATAGTCGTAGAAGATACGGTTGACAGTAGGGCAGAGACTCTCAAAGCCTATTGTATGATGTTTGCCATTATACTGTATGTTGCAGAGCTGCGTCTGCTGTTCGCCAAGCGCAGGGTTGAGGGTGAAGGCATAGAGAGTGTAAGGCTGGTGCAAGTCCTCCCTTGCTGCATTACACAGTCTGAACACCAACACCTTTGCCTGTTCCTGGTTCCATACGTCCATCATATCGAAGAGAGCGCGAGAGACGGTAATAGAGTTATCTCTTGCGTCACAGATTACATAGAGTGATAGTTGGCGATACCATCTCCAATGACGGACGAGCCATAGACGTAAACGTTTCATGAGCGCGAAATTACTGATAAATAGTTAATAATTACTTTTAAGTTCTTACATTTAATACAATTTCCGTGAACGGAAGGAGACAGTCTCGATGAAGAGGAAGCTCTCTGTCGAGTCAATTTGTCTCTTATGTTCCTCGGCTTCTTCCTTTGAATGATGGATACGGTTTGTTGTTTCACAGATACCAGTTCCCCTGGTGTTGATAATGTTCACGTAATACTTGTGTCCCAAGAAAAAGGCTACAATAGCCTCAAATACTGTTTCTTTCATAGCTTTATAATTTACTTGTTTTCGTTATTATTCTTCTTTTGTTGCTCTTCGTAGCCACGCTTTGCGCAGGCAAGTTTAAAGGAATTTTCCTTTGCCCATTCGTCTGCACGTGTGCAGATACGGTTCAAAAGGTCTGTCATATAGTTAATCCCTTTACCCTCTGCATAGACCCGTTTTGCCATGCAGCGTGCAAGAATTTCGATGCCTGCTTCTTCTGCTTCATCCCATGTAGAGTGGTTCATGATGCGGTCTGTACGCTCAATGGGTGTCATTTCTGATAGTTTCTTTCTCGTTGCCATAGTTATTCTCCTTTCTTTTGTTTTTGTTTGTTATCGAATATAGATTTTTTCATTTGTAGTTCTTTCTTTGTCTTGATGCCAAGATACTCCTTCTGCAACCACCACAGATGATGCCGCCTGACATCTTCACGGTCTTTCCATGTCTTACCAACGTTACGCATTTCCTGAACAAACTGCTTGCCTGCACTACATGCTCCATACCTCGTTAATGGGAAGGTAGCGAGAATGCCAGGAAGCATATCTTTCAGCCATTCATTCTTTAATACGTAGTCAATATCAATCACTACCTTCTCTTCCTGCTGCTGAGGCTGTACGGTCTGCTCCACCTTCTGCTGAGGTCTGACATAAGCAGAGAGTATTCCTGTTGTGCCATACTTTGTTGTAGAAATGCTGTTGACAATCAGCCCATCGCGTACAAGGTTTTTCAGGGCTGTGCGTGCGCTGGTAATAGTAACCTTGCAGGCATACGCCATATCCCTGAGACTGCAAGAGAACTCACCTGTGACAGGGTTACATGTCATACACAGATGCAGATAAAGCAGCCTTGTAGGGATATGGCTGTAGCAGGGTAGGGCCTTTATATCGGATATTTTCTTATAGCGTGCCATCAGTCGCAGTCAGCAAGATATTCTTTTATCACTTTCTGGAACTCTTCAAAGGAGCGCACCACAACATACTTGTAGCCATCCTTCTCTATCAGGGCCTGCCAAGCCTTCTGATAGTCACTCTGTTTGCCGATACGTGTTTTCATCTCGATAAGCAGAGCACCATAACGATGATTAGACTTTAGCAGGATAAGGTCAGCCACACCAGCCAGCGCACCCTCCGCTTTCAGCTTGCCTGCTTCGGACTTGGTACGCCAGCCGCCATTAGGAACAGCGAAGAGATTGTGAGAAAACCGCTTGTATTGCAGACGGAACCACTTTACGCAGGAACATTGCAGATAGTGTTCATCCTGAGAAGGGTGCTTGCGTACCTTCCTATCCTTCTCTGCTGCCAGGATATTGTCGAATGTCGTTTTGAAATTCATAGAATTGTGGATATTAGTTCGTCAAAGTAAGCCTGAGAGGTGGGAATATCGTCACCTGATGCCATGATCTGATTGGCAATAGACTTCTTGCGATGTATGATGTCATATAGTTTATGGTCAATAGTACCCTCGCCAAGGAGGTAGTAACACGTCACGTTATCTTTTTGGCCTATACGGTGGGCCCTGTCCTCACACTGACAGCAGTCTGCGTACGTCCAAGGGAACTCAATGAAGAGCACGTTAGAGCTTGCAGTAAGGGTAAGGCCCACACCAGCAGCCTTGATAGAACAGATGATAAGCGGTTTTTCGCCAGCCTGAAACGCATCAACAGCAGCTTGTTTGTCAGCAGCAGAGTCACGTCCTGTAACACGTACAGCAGACTTTGGGAACGCCTTGCAGAGCATGTCCACTATTTCATGCAGGGAACAGAAGATGATGAGCTGCCTGCCACTTGCTATGAAGTTGCGTGCAAAGTCGATAGCCTGTGCCACCTTTCCCTTAGCGGAAATGGAGCGAAGGGCCATAAAACGCACAAGGGCCTCCATACGCATCTTTCTGCGAGCTTCGATGTCGGTACACTCTTTGTAGGTTTTCAGATATTCAAGCAGGTTGTCGCGTGCAAGGAGATATTCGTCTTGGTTGCTGATGGTAACATACAGGTCGCAGCGTGTTTTGGACGGAAGCTGTGTGAGCACCTTTGCCTTCTCCCTGCGGATAAGACAGGAACCATACAAACGCTGTGAGAGCTCTGTAAGGTTTTCCCCTTCGCCATAGCGTGCAAGGAAAGCAGACTTGCCGCCAAACTCTGTGAGACGGTCAAGGATAGAGAGCTGTGCCACAAGGTCTTCGGGAGAATTGACAACAGGTGTACCAGTCAGGAGTATGCGCCAGCGTTTGCCGCTTGCTATGCCCTTGGAGAAGATTGTCTGCTGTGCCGAAGGGTCTTTTACACGGTGGCTTTCGTCAATGATGATGCTGCGGAACATCTTTATATGCGGACAGAACACCACATCCTTCAGACGGAAAGACCTTGGATTGCCCTTTATATCCCACACAAAGAACTTGCGCAAGCTTTCGTAGTTGACGATAGCGACAGAGTGTGTACGCATCTGCAGCAGGTAGGGCCATGTAGTAGCCGTAGAGTTATCGAGGACGAGGGCAGAGCGATTGGTAAACTTCTCCCATTCGCGTTGCCAGTTTATCTTCAGAGAGCTTGGACAGATAACCAGGCAAGGGTAAGCATTGGCAGTATCTACAATGCCTATTGACTGCAATGTCTTCCCAAGTCCTGGTTCGTCTCCAATAAACAAACGTTGTTTAGAGAGTCCGTAGCAGATACCCTCTTCCTGATACTTGTAAGGCTGTATGTTAAGATGATGTTTCAGCATATCTTTTTCTTTGGCTTATACGTCCATCCGTTCAGTTGGTAAACACGTTTCCTGGCATATTCGCGTGAGTGATACATTTCTTCTGTTCTCTTCCCATCGCAGAAGATCACCCACCAACCACGTATGAATATGTATTCGTATTTAGGGTTCATTTGCTTATCAATATATCAAATTCTGTAACGAAGGTAGCAATTGTACCTACCTTTCCATCATCGTAAATTATTTCGTACACTACCTTGTCACCAACCTTTGGCTTAACGCCCTCAGCAGGTTCCAAGCGTTTTCCTATCTGTGGCATTTTATTTCTTTTTTTCGTTTTTCTCTTCAATATAAAATTCTGCGCCACTCTCAATAAGCCTTTTTAGTTCTGCCTTTGTCGTGCTCTTGGGTAGCCGAAAAAGTTTTTTGCCTTTGAAGAGGATGCTTGTATCTTTCATATCCTTCATAGCCATATCTTCGATTTCCTGATAAGTCATAGCTATTCAATAAATAACTCTTTTAACAATAGTGTGTATAGCGAGCGCATTTGTTTGCGTGTGACATTGATTTGTCTGTGAAACCCTTGCCCATCAGTGGTAGTGATTATCCAGGTATCACTCTTGCGGTCTTTGGTAAGTTCTATGTCAGACATAGCTATTCTCCTTTCTGTGCTTTAAGTCCAAGTTCAAAATACTTTTTTTGCTAAAGAAGCAAGCATATCTTCTGTCAAAGCAACACCATTCAATAAATCTATTTCTATCTTTTCAGCATTTAACTCTCCTTCCATATATTTTTTAAAACCCTCAACATTAACAGTAAATTCGCTACAACCTAATACTGCTCTTGCGCCATGCTTTTTAACCATATTTCGATTGTATTGATACCAATACTCACAAGCCTTATCAATAAAGGCATCAGTGCGGGTATATTCAATGTCTCTATGAAAATTCAAATGACTTTTACTAAATGATGCAAGTAAAACATTATTTGGTGCTCCAAAACAAGGAGTCATATAAATTTTCTCTGGTGCGTTTGCATTCATAATTCAATAGTTTTATCAATTCCACAAAGTCTTAATGCGTGCTGGAGTTCATGAACATAATATAAAGGTGCTAATACCCTACGCAAATACATTTTTCCATCTTTATATATCTTATATTTATTCCCAATTTCTACTATTATAGTATCACACACCATAAGTATAATATCCTCATCCCATTCTTTATGAAACCCATTCTTTTCAAGTATATCTGCGGTAAGAGGGATAGGTTCTACATTGTCTGCATTTACCCATACACTCTCTTTGTCACTCCAACCGACTTCATTACTACCACCTTTATCGTAGAGTGATGTAACCTTTATAATCTGACCACGATAATTAACGTAGTCCCCTATTTGCAATTCGTTTGTTTTCATAACTATTTATTTTTTATGTTTCGCACTATATTTTGTTTTGCCTTTAATGTCCCTGTAATACCGATAATCGGCAGGCTTAATATATTCTCTACCCCTAAAGTAATCAACTGTAACCATGATCACAACATTTTAAGTTCGTTCAACTTTAAAATCATTTCGTAGCAAGCATCAGTGAGATTATCATGCCATTCAGAAAATTTTTGTTGACAATGTATTCTAAAATAATGGTCATCAGAACTGTCAATGGTAAATACAGGTAAAACACCAAGTAATGCTGCGAGACTCCAACAAGGAACGCAATATTCGTCCAGTGTTATTGGTTCTTTTCCAGATGCTGTATATCCTTTATTGTACCATTTAAGTGCATTTACAGGATTACCTATTTCGGGATTATGTTTTATCTTATCTGATTTAGGTAATACATACTGATAATACATATCCGCACTTTCAAGCGGCAGTATCTCTGCCAACTTACGACTTTGCTCAATGGTTGTGTATGCTCTAATTGTTGCCATAGTTATTTATCTTTTAATTTAATTACTAACTCCTCTAATTCTTTTTGTCTGCGCTCTTTGCAGAACTTACAGTTGCCTTTGTGACCTAAACCGTAAGCATGTCCACCGTCAATATACTCGCAACTATCAATAACATGTACATCATAAGGAACACCATTACTATCTCTCTTCGATAGACACCCCACCATTATCAAGGCTGTAAGTGCTAATAGGATAATCTTCTTCATTTCTCTTTCCTTTCTTTAAAGTCTTTGAAACGTTTCAATACTTCTGTATAATGTCTTTCGTCTGAAACAAGTCCACCTAAATCAATTTCGACTAAAACCGACTGGACACATATTTCCTTTATATCTTTCCAACTCAGTTCCAAGTCTTTCTCTGCTTGGTGATAGCCTTCGGTGTATTTTTCTCTTGATATTTTATTTACATCTTCTGGCCCGCCATACTGATTACCTACCCATTCTTCTTTAACGGGATATGCCTCCAACGCCCTTTCTTCTGCCTTACTCATTTCATTGCTCTTTTATAACCACACCTTTCTGCTAAATAGTCACATCTATTATCGAGTATTTTCCTTACACCATCGTAGGCACACATTAGTACATCCTCTGGTATCGGTAATTCCTCGGTATTTCTACAAAATCTACTTGGCATAAAGCGTATTTTGTATTTCACTTCGGTCTTCACATCTGCGACAAGGAACATTATATCTTCGTCTTTATGACCTATTCGTCTGCACGCTTGTAAGTATCCTACAGTCTTACGGATTTCCGTAGCAAGAGGTATTTCTATCTCAAATACGGTGTTAGCATACTGAATAAGTTTAAAGATTTC
>Ga0326512_10000123_pt1 | contig 63237 bp, 85 predicted proteins | sample 1_2617_0518_D_FD_203652 | JGI IMG/M metagenome (GOLD analysis project Ga0326512, IMG submission 203652) | Bovine rumen microbial communities from UC Davis, California, United States - 1_2617_0518 | ecosystem: Host-associated > Mammals > Digestive system > Stomach > Rumen | place: USA...
CCTCAAAAATTCTCCGGCGGGTTTTTTCTGGGGTGCTTTTTTCTTCTGCTTGTCTGCATCACGGCACTAAAACGAGCATACGGGGCTGTTTGAGCTTCTTCATGGCGATTCCTCCTTTGTTCTTTGGGTTTTCTTCATTTTTCTCCTTTCAGCAATGGTCGAAAACAGCCTCGTATGTTCTTTTTAGTGCCGTGATAGTCTCGTTAAAGGAGGACAATGTCATGGGAAGAAGACCGAAAGTGGCAGGGTCCTCCGTGTCTCTGCCAAAGATGCGGCCTGCCCTGACTCCAGAGGCCCGCGAGGGGCAAATGATCTCTCTCGCAATGGATCTTGTGGAGGAGCGCTTGCGCAATGGCACAGCTTCTTCCCAAGAGACAACTCATTTTCTTAAGCTTGCGACAGAGCGAGAGAAGACTGAGCGAAAACTTGCTGAGAAACAGCTGGAGCTGATGGAGGCTAAGCGTCAGCAGATCCAGTCTCAGGCGAGAATTGAAGAACTCTATACGAACGCCCTCAATGCTATGAAGAGGTACAGCGGTCATGATGATGAAGACGAATACCTCGACGATTATTAGGACCTATTCCGAGCTGATAACTATTCCAACGTTCTTAGCTCGGTACGAGTATCTCAAGCTTGATGGGCAAGTCGGTAAAGAGACATTTGGGTTTGATCGGTATCTGAATCAGCAATTCTACCATTCCGATGAATGGCGATCGATTCGTGACTTCATCATCACTCGTGATCTCGGTTGTGATCTCGGTCTTGAAGGCTACGAGATTCATGGGAGAATCTACATCCACCACATGAATCCAATTACTGTAAAGGACATCAGAGATTATACTGATTATCTCATCGATCCAGAATACCTGATTTGCACCACCCACAATACCCACAATGCTATTCACTATGGCGATTCTTCTCTTTTGATTGCAGAACCAGTTGAGAGAACGCCGTTTGATACGTGTCCTTGGAGAAAAGCAGAAAGGAGGATGTAGCCTCGTGATTAAATGGTTCGAGTATGTTGATACCTGGTCTAAGGTCAAGCGTTCCGCAAGAACGACCATCAGTAAGGAAGGCGGCGGAACGTATCCGTCTGATTCCTGGAAGAAGACGATCCTCCTTGCTGAGCACAGTCCTATTCGGCGAATCCGTTTCTCCTGGCAGTGGGAGAATCTGAAAAGCTGGATTTCGGTTCATTTCGTTCGCCATAAGCACGGCATTGAGCACTGGGTCTCTACTCAGCGTTCGGACCGTACCGGTGTCGATCGGGATAAGAGTCCGCAGGATACACCCGTACTTCATGAGTGCGAAGCGAACGCACAGGCTTTGATCTTTATCAGCCGCCGCAGGCTCTGTAGTCAGGCATCTCCTGAGACCAGGGCAGCATGGAAGGAAGTTAAGGAGAAGGTCACCGAAGTCGATCCCGTGCTTGGATCGGTTATGGTGCCGGAGTGCATCTATCGTGGCTTTTGTCCTGAGTTCCATTCCTGCGGGTATGTTGATACGGAAGAATTTAAGCGAGCGCTTGCTGAGTACCGTAGAAAGGAGTAAGGTATGGAAGAAAGCATTCTTACTTCTATCAAGAAGATGCTTGGTCCAGAAGAGGACTATGAGCATTTCGACCATGATATTATTACCCACATCAATACTGCACTGGCCACGTTGACCGAGCTCGGTGTTGGCCCTGAAGCTGGTTTTTCTATCACAGATAAGACTTCCGTATGGAGCGACTTTATCAGCAGCGATAAGCTTCTTAATCTTGTCCCGACTTATGTCTATCTTAAAGTAAAACTTGCCTTCGATCCACCTACGGTTTCTGCTGTTCTGGATTCTATGGAACGTCAGGCGAGTCAATATGAGTGGCGGATCAACGTTGCAGCCGAAAGGGAAAATTGGGGTAAAACGTCTGGCGATTGACTTGAGAAAGCATGATTTATATGCTATACTGTCTTTATTGAACTTTGGAGGTGATTCGATGAAGAAATTCATTGCTTTGGCGCTCGCCATGCTGTGTCTGGCACTTCCGGCTATAGCTGAGGAAGTAGATCTGAGCAGTATGGATTTAGCTGCGTTGCTCAGTCTTCACGAGCAACTGGACGCGGCTATTCAGGATCAAGTGGAATGTCTGATGGATGAAAACAACATCTTTCAGGGTGTTTATGTTGTCGGCAAGGATATCAAATCCGGGTACTATCTGGTAACCTGTATCCTTGACAGTAAAGATGATGGAGATTTCGATTTCTTCTATGAGTTGTATGATTCAGAAGAAACCTATTCGGCACATAATCGTTCGATGTTTGACCGTTTTAATTGCGGTTCCAGTACACAGCTTCATCTTCAGGATGGCATGGTGCTGAGAATCGTCAATGGCACTGCTTTGATTCAGCCGACTGACAAACCTGCTTGGGCGCCATAACTGAATAGCTTTCACAGTGGCCGACTCGCCGTTTTCTGGCGGGCCGGTCTTTTTTTTATGCCCAAAAGAAAGGAGTGTGCTTCCGATGGCGGAAGAAATTTGGCACCACGGCATTAAAGGCATGAAATGGGGTGTCCGGCACACCCCGGAACAGCTTGGTCATAGGACCGGAAGTAAGTCGGCCAAGAAAGATGACGATTCTCATGAGGACTACAAGAAAGCCCATGATACCAAAAGCGTGAAGAAGATGAGCGATGCGGAACTGCGTGCTCGTCTGAATCGGCTTAACATGGAGAAGCAGTATTCCCAGATGAATCCGACTCGTGTCGAGAGAGGCAGGAAGATCCTCTCCTCCACTCTCAAGGTTGCAGGCGGCGTTGCCGCAGCATCCAGTACCGTTATCACGCTTAAAAACAACTGGGGAACCATCTCTGGCTGGTTCGGACATTCCTAAAGCGAGTGGTGATCCATGGCATTATCGAATACAGCCGTCCCAAAGTATTACGGCAGATTTCGAGATGCCGTAATCGCTGGGCAGATCCCAATCAACCAAGAGGTTGAACTCCAAATGAATCGGATTGATGCTTTGATCGACAATCCGATGTATTACTATGACGATAAGGCTGTTGAGGGTTTTATCGCGTATTGTGAAGAAGAGCTGACGCTGACAGACGGTTCAGATCTTGAGCTTCTGGACAGTTTTAAGCTCTGGGCTGAGGACATCTTTGGCTGGTATTACTTCGTGGAACAAAAGGTTCCCGTAACCAGCGAGGATGGCAGGATGCGTTATCGCCGAAAGCTCATCAAGAAACGTCTGTGCAATAAACAGTATCTGATCGTTGCCAGAGGCGCTGCGAAGACGATGTACGCCAGCTGCATCCAAAGCTATTTCCTCAACATCGATACCAGTACAACTCATCAGATCGCGACAGCTTACACCATGCGTCAGGCTGATGAGACTCTTTCACCTATTCGCACTTCCATTACTCGCGCCAGAGGACCGCTGTTTAAGTTCCTGACTGAAGGCAGTTTGCAGAACACCACAGGTTCCCGCGCCAATCGGGTTAAGCTCGCCAGCACCAAAAAGGGCATCGAGAATTTCCTGACAGGCAGCCGGATTGAAACTGTGCCAATGTCTATTGATAAGCTGCAATCCATGAGAACTAAGATCGCTACGATCGACGAATGGCTGTCCTGTGATGTTCGTGAGAATGTTGTTGGCGCGATTGAGCAAGGCTCCTCCAAGATTGACGACTATCTGATCGTTGCCATCAGCTCCGAGGGTACCGTTCGCAACGCGATCGGCGATACCATCAAAATGCAGTTGATGAAGATTCTTCGCGGAGAGCTGGATCAGCCCTGGGTCAGTATCTGGTATTACAAACTCGATTCCATCGAGGAAGTTGCTCATCCCGAAATGTGGCTGAAAGCCAATCCGAATCTCGGAAAGACTGTCAGCTACGAAACTTATCAGCGCGATGTGGATAACATCGAAAAATCCCCTCACGAGCGGAACGATACCCTGGCCAAGCGCTTTGGTATTCCCATGGAGGGTTATACCTATTTCTTCTCTTATGAAGAAATCCAGGTGCATGAAGGCCATCACGACTTTTGGAAGATGCCCTGCGCTCTCGGCGCCGACCTTTCGCAGGGTGATGACTTCTGTGCGTTCACATTCCTGTTTCCGCTGGGTGATGGCAGTTTCGGCATTAAGACTCGCAACTACATCTCACAGCTTACCTTTGATAAGCTTCCGGCCGCTATGCATACCAAGTATGAAGAGTTCATTCGTGAGGGCAGCCTTGTGGTTATGGATTGTACCGTTCTCGATATGATGCAGGTATATGATGATCTCGACAATTATATTACCGAGAATGAGTATGATGTTCGCGCTTTCGGTTATGACCCGTATAATGCAAAAGACTTTGTGGCTCGCTGGGAAAGCGAGAATGGACCTTTTGCGATTGAAAAAGTCATTCAGGGCGCGAGGACAGAATCTGTGCCGCTCGGTGAACTCAAGAAACTATCGGAAGAAAGAATGTTGATTTTCGATGAAACGCTGATGACGTTTGCTATGGGAAACTGTATTGCGCTTGAGGACACCAATGGAAACCGCAAACTCCTTAAGAAGCGCTATGAGCAGAAGATCGATGCCGTTGCCGCCATGCTCGATGGCTATGTAGCCTATAAGATGAACAGGGAGGCGTTTGACTGAGAATGATTTATGAACATTACTTGGGCGGCGTCCTCTGCCATCATGGCGTCAAAGGTATGAAGTGGGGCGTTCGCCGAACTCCGGAACAGCTCGGTCATGTGACCAAATCGGCTGTTGAAAAAGCTGAAGAATCTGTTAAAATAGTAGATGGAGTCTATCAGAGCTCCAAAGGCTTTACAGTTGACCAGAAGAAGTTCACTTCATGGTGTCTGAAAGCCGGAACAGATCATGCTGAAGAATTCTTTAGCGTTGGATACAAGCCTTCCGATTCCGATCAGCTTTTCCGCGACATTGAGAAAGGGTTTGACCTATCCAAGAAGCGGGATTCTATGCAAATCGGAAAGACCAAAGAAAAATTCAGCATTCCAATGTCACTCGGTGTTACAGCACAAAAGCTGTTCAGAACCGTTTGGCAGAACGACGGGCCGGATGCGTCTGCGCGTTTTATCACCGCTTACATTGACCGGCGCTTAGAGGAGGATTGATATGGCTTTCGAGTTATTTGACCACGTTCGTATCGAACATAAGAACGTGATAGGAAACATCGTAGACATCTATCCCGGAGATGATGGGCAGCCGGTTTATACCGTTCAAAGCAGTGAACGAGGGTATGTTAATGATCCTTCTGCTTATAATGGCGATTTTCCGCTATATGACTGTCGGGAAGATCAGATAACAAAACTCTAATCCGGCTTCCGCCAAAGATCGTAGGTTAGACCTGCGGTCTTTTTTTATGCCCATTTCCAATTCGAGATATAGGAGGAAAACCGACATGGCTTTGATGGACAGGCTTAAACATGCCTGGAACACCTTCAAGAACAAAGATCCCACTCAGTACGGTTATACCATTGGCCCATCCTACGGCCGGCGTCCGGATCGAATGCATTACTCGCGAGGTAATGAACGATCTATCGTTACTGCCGTTTATAACCGGATTGCGATGGACGCAGCGTCCATGAGTATTCGGCATGTCCGGCTTGACGAGAATGGCCGCTATAAGGAAACGATCGATTCCGGTCTTAATAACTGTCTGACGGTTGAAGCCAACATCGACCAGACCGGCCGAGCCTTTATTCAGGATCTGGTTGCAAGCATGCTCGATGAAGGATGCGTAGCAGCCGTACCGACTGATGCCGACGACGAACCGAATGATTCCAGAAACTTCAAGGTCTATACCATGCGCACCGGCAGGGTTGTTGAGTGGTATCCACGTCATGTGAAGGTCGAAGTCTACAATGACGAGATTGGCCGCCATCAGGAGATTATCATTCCCAAATCGACCGTGCCCCTTATCGAGAATCCGATGTATGCCGTGATGAACGAGCCCAACTCAATTTATAAGCGCCTTACGCGCAAGTTGAGTTTGCTGGATGTGGTTGACGAGCAGACCAGCAGTGGAAAGCTCGATCTGATTATTCAGCTGCCCTACATCATCAAGACCGAAGCTCGTCGTGAGCAAGCCGAGAAACGGCGTAAGGACATCGAAAAGCAGCTTTCTGAAGGAAAGTATGGTATCGCATACACTGATGGAACCGAGCACATCACGCAGCTCAATCGCCCAGTTGAGAACAATCTGATGAAACAGATCGAGTATCTCATGGGAATGTTCTTTAGTCAGCTTGGTATTACTCAGGCGATCCTGGATGGTACCGCCGATGAAAAGACCATGCTGAACTATTACAACAGAACGATTGAGCCGATCCTTTCTGCCATCGTGGATGAGATGAATCGCAAGTTCCTTACACAGACGGCCCGGTCTCAGCGGCAGACTGTGACCTTCTTCCGTGATCCGTTCAAGCTGGTGCCGGTTAATGACATCGCTGAAATTGCCGATAAGTTTACCCGTAACGAGATCATGACCAGTAATGAAATCAGACAGGTTATTGGCATGAAGCCCAGCGATGATCCGAATGCTGATGTGCTGCGGAACAAGAATCTGAGCGCTTCCTCTGAGGAGAAGCAGGCGCTGCTGCCTGGTGGCTCTGGGCCGGGAACGGAAGAAACCAACAAAGATAAGGAGACAGGTCAAAATGGATAAAAAGTATGATTTCGCCGGTTGGGCGACTAAGGCAGACATGCGCTGCTCCGATGGTCGTCTGATCGCCAAGAATGCTTTTGCCCATCAGGATGGTGCCAGGGTTCCGATTGTCTGGAACCATAATCACGCTACTCCTGACAGCGTTCTTGGTTATGGCATCCTGCACAGTCAGGATGGTTCCATGCGTGTCGAATGCTTCTTTAATGACACGGATAGCGGCGTGAATGCCAGGAAGCTCGTACTTCATGGTGATATCAATGCGCTGTCCATCTATGCCAATCAGCTGAAGGAAGAAGCAAAGACTGTGCTGCACGGTATGATCCGTGAGGTCAGTCTGGTTTATGCCGGAGCCAATCCTGGCGCGTTCATCGATTCCGTGGTTGTGCATGCCGATGGCACCACGTCCGTGGACCTTGAACAGGGCATCATCTACACCGGTGATGAAATCGAGCTTTTCACCGAGATCGAGCATTCTGAGGAGAAGCCCGATGAAGTGGAACATGCTGACGACGCCGGTGACAAGAAAGGCGAGGAAGAACCCAAGCCTGAAGCTAAGAAAGAGGACGATAAGTCTGACGATAAAAAGTCTATCAAGGACGTTCTTGATACTCTGAATGAAGAGCAGAAGAATGCCGTGGCTTATCTCCTCGATAACGTCGTCAATCCCGACGACGAACCTTCCGAGGGGACTGAAGACAAGGACCCCGAGGTCAAACACAATTCCGAAACGGAAGAGGAGGAAACCGAAATGAAGCGTAATATCTTCGATCAGGAAACCCAGAACAAGGATGAGGCCGTACTCTCCCATGCGGACGGTATGGAGATCGTCAAGCTCGCCAAGAGCTATGGCGGCGGTTCTCTGAAGGCCGCTTATGCTGCTTTCATCGATGAAAAGAAGAGCACCCTGGCCCATGCCGACGGCGACAACGACCTGGGCGTCAAGAACATCGCCCAGCTGTTCCCGGAGTACAAGGATCTCAAGCCCGGCGCTCCCGAGCTGCTGACCACCGACCAGGGCTGGATCGGCAAGGTGCTGGCGAAGGTTCACAAGAGCCCCATCAGCCGCATCCGCACCCGCCAGGCCGACGTTCGCGACATCACCAATCGTCGTGCGAAGGGTTACAAGAAGGGCACTCAGAAGACCGATGCCGGCAACATCGAAATCATCGGCCGCACTTCTGATCCTACCACGGTATACATCCGCTCCAAGCTGAACCGTGACGACATCATCGATATCACCGATTTCGATATCGTCGCCTACATGTACAGCCTGGATCGCATGAACCTGAACGAGGAACTGGCCCGTCAGATCACCATCGGTGATGGCCGTAACGGCGATGAGCAGAACAGCGAAGCTATCGATCCCACCAAGATTCGCCCGATCTGGCTGGATGATGAGCTGTATTGCATGCATCGGACCGTGGACATTGAGGCCATGCGCACCGAGCTGACCGGCACCAATTCCACCGCCAACTTCGGCGAGAACTATGTGTATGCCGAGGCGATCATCCAGACCCTGCTGTATGCCCGCGAGAAGTATAAGGGTTCCGGCAACCCCGACTTCCTGTGCACGCCTCACCTGGTGAATGTGATGCTGCTGGCCCGTGACCTGAACGGTCGTCGGATCTATGACAATATCAACGAGCTGAAGGCTGCGCTGAATGTCAATGAGATCATCACTGCTGAGCAGTTCGAGGGTAAGACCCGTACTGCCACTGTGAGTGGCGCTGAGAAGGAATTCGAGCTGCTTGGCCTGCTGGTGAACTTCGCTGACTACAGCCTGGGCGCCACCAAGGGCGGCGAAATCACCCATTTCAACCAGTTCGACATCAACTTCAACCAGGAAATCAGCCTGCTGGAAACCCGCTGCTCCGGTGCTCTGACCCGTCCCTTCTCCGCTATCGCGTTGGAGACTGAGGTTGCCTGATCTGAGGTGAACCGTCAAAATGGCAAAGTTTTACGGTACGGTCGGTTATGCTGAGACGCAGGAAACGAGGCCCGGCATTAACGAAGAAGTCGTCACTGAGCGCAATTACGCCGGTGACGTTTTTCGTAATACCAGAAAACTCGAAGCCGGCGAAAGTATAAACGACAATGTGGTTGTAAACAACAGCATCAGCATTGTTGCCGACCCGTATGCCTATAAGCACTTCTTTGCCATTCGTTATGTTAAGTGGATGGGGGCTGTCTGGAAGGTCACAAATGTGGAAGTCCAGAGCCCCCGTCTGCTTTTAACGATTGGGGGTGTCTATAATGGGCCAACGGGTTGATTTGCATGAAATTCTGTGCGCCATCCTTGGCTCCAGAAACGTCTACTTCCAACCGCCCACCGGATTCAAGATGACCTATGACTGTATTGTGTATAAGAGGGAAAAAATCGACAGTCGCTTTGCGAACAATAAGCCCTATCATCATGCCAATCGGTATTCGGTCACCGTGATCTATCGAGATCCTGAATCCCCCATTCCTGAAAAGATTGCCGAGCTGCCGATGTGCGTACATGATCGCTATTTCAGCAGTGACAATCTCCATCATGATGTTTTCACACTCTACTACTAATTAAAGGAGGACTAAATCATGCCTACTGCTCGTTTGACCTGGGACGAGGCCGAAAATCGCAAGTATGAGTATGGCGTATCTCAGGGTGTCCTGTTTGTCATGGAAGACGATGGCACCTATGGTGAGGGCAAGGCCTGGAACGGCCTGACCAACGTCACCGACCAGCCCGAAGGCGCCGACATCAACAAGATGTACGCCGACGGCATCTACTATGCCGGTATCCGCGGCGCTGAAGAGTATCACGGCAGCATCGAGGCCTATACCTATCCCGATGAGTTCGCCGAGTGCGACGGCTCCGCGCAGCCCATTCCCGGCATGTTTGTCGGCCAGCAGAACCGCAAGAAGTTCGGCCTGTCCTGGCGTTCCGAGATCGGCAATGCTAACACCGACAAGCTGGGCTACAAGATTCATGTCGCGTATGGTCTGAGCGCTTCTCCCACCGAGAAGGCTTATGACACTGTGAATGACTCTCCCGAAGCCAATCCCTGGAGCTGGGATGCCGAAGGCACTCCCGTGCCGATGACCGGCTACAAGCCCACCGCCAAGCTGGAGTTTGATTCCACCAAGCTGGGTGCCGCGAAGATGGCTGCTCTGGAGGACATTCTGTATGGTTCCGCCACTGCCGCTTCCCGTCTGCCCACCCCCAACGAGATCCTGACCGCCCTTCAGGCTGTCACTGGTACCTGATCTCGGATCACAGTAAACGGTTGAGCCGGCGATAGAGCCGGAGGGATACACCATTGGGTGACGCCGGAGGGGACGCCACCCGTTCTTTATTTGAAAGGAGAAATGAAAGATGCTTAAGAAGACGATTACCTATACCGATTACGATGGCAATGAGCGCACCGAGGATTTCTTCTTCAACCTGTCCAAGGCGGAAGTGTTGGAGATGGAAATGGGCGTCAATGGCGGCATGACCAAGCTGATTCAGCGCCTGGTCGCTGAGCAGGACATGGAGCGCATCTCCAAGACCTTCAAAGAGATCATCATGAAGGCCTATGGCGAGAAGTCCCTGGATGGCAAGTATTTCGAGAAGTCTCCCGAACGCTCTCTACGGTTCTCCCAGACGGAGGCCTATTCCGAGCTGTTCCTGGAGCTGCTCGATCCCGAGAAAGCCGCCGCGTTCATCAACGCTATCCTGCCCCAGGATGCTGTCGCGCAGGCAGCCGCTGCCAATAATGCTCCCAAGCCCTCAAACCTGGTCCCCGTGGAATAAGGTCGTGCGCTGAATGCTTCAGGTTACGATACCGGGGTATGAATGGTTCGACGAAAAAACCAACAGCTTCGGTCAGACCAAGGATACAACGTTGCAGCTGGAGCATTCGTTGGTTTCCATTCACAGATGGGAGCAGAAATGGAACAAGCCGTTCCTGGGAAAGGACCCCAAAACTACCGAAGAATGCGTTGACTACATTCGCTGCATGACGCTGACGCAGCATGTTGATCCGGCTGTCTATAACGGCATCACGAATGCCGTGATGGAGCAGATCAACAACTATATCGAAGCGCCGATGACGGCGACGTGGTTCAGCGACAAAGATAAACAAGGACCTGTCCATCGAGAGGTCATTACATCCGAAGTAATTTACTATTGGATGATTTCACTCAACATCCCTTGGGAATGCCGTAAATGGCACCTTAATACATTGCTGACGCTCATTCGCGTCTGTAACGCGAAGAATGCGCCGAAGAAGAAACAGAACCGGCGTGAAGCGATGGAACAGCGCACCGCAATGAATAAGGCCCGCCGTGCACGGCTGAACAGCAAAGGATAACGGAGAAAGGAGGTGAGGGCCGTGATCCGGATCAAACATAGAGGCAATTTCCGGAATACGGAAAGATTCTTTGCGCAAGCCCAAAAGGCTACGCCAAGACAGATTCTTGAGCGGTATGGTCAGGCCGGTGTCACGGCTCTCGCCTCCGCAACTCCGGTTGAATCCGGAGAAACAGCAGCCGCCTGGAGCTATGAAATTATCGAGAACTCCGACGGCTATTCTATTTTTTGGAACAACTCCAATATCAACAAGGGCGTTAATATTGCGGTTATTCTGCAATACGGCCATGGTACCGGAACGGGCGGTTATGTAGAGGGAATTGATTATATCAATCCCGCTCTGCGCCCGATTTTTGACCAACTTGCCGATGAAGCCTGGAGGGAGGTAACGTCGTGAGTAACAATGTCGATAAGCGCGTTGTTGAGATGCAATTCGATAACAAACAGTTTGAAGATGGCATCCAGGAAAGCGTTAAGTCGCTTGATAATCTGAAAAAAGGGCTTGACTTAGAAAAATCGGCAAAGGGACTCGAAGCGATCGACAAGGCTGCCAGCAAAATCGATTTTTCCAGATTGGCTGATGCCGCCACGTCCGTTGCAGATCGTTTCTCCTTCATGGGCAACCTTGTCCAGAATGTATATAACCGGATCGGTGATGCGGCTTTGAATGCCGCGTCGAAGGTGAAGAACTTTGTTGAATCCCTGACGATCGACCCGGTAAAGACTGGTTTGCAGGAATACGAAACTCAGATCGGTTCTATCCAGACGATTCTTTCCAATACCTATGATTCCATGGCGAAGAAAGGTATTACCGATGAAGGCGAACGAGTTGCCATTATCAATGACCGTTTGGATCAGCTGAATCATTACGCAGATAAAACCATTTACAACTTTACCCAGATGACGGAGAGCATCGGCCGATTCACAGCTGCCGGTGTCGATCTGGATACTTCTGTCGCGGCCATTCAGGGTATCGCGAACCTTGCCGCTGTTTCCGGCTCGAATGCCGAACAGGCTAGCAACGCGATGTACATGCTGTCTCAGGCGATGTCCGCCGGTACGGTAACCGCCTATCAGTGGAACAGTGTCATGCGCGCCGGTATGGGCGGTGAGGTATTCCAGAAAGCCATTCTCCGCAACGCTAAAGCGATGGGTAAAACTGTCGAGGTTACTGAAGAAACTATCGGTAAGAACGGAAAGAAGGTCAAGAAGACGGTTCAGAAGACGGTTCAGGAAATCGTCGATGAAATGGGCTTCAAAGAATCTCTTTCCAAAGGCTGGTTTACTTCTGATCTTCTGTCCGCTACGCTGGATCAGTTCTCCTGGGACTTTGAGGAGATGGCCAAGCAGGCCGGATATACCAAGGAGAACATTGAAGAAGGCGTCGCAGCTATGAAGGAGCTGAAGCGCGGTGAATTGCTCGCCCAGGGCTTCACTCCTGAAGAAGCGGATGAAATGATCCGTCTGGCTGAGGACGCAACCAATGCTGCTACCAAGGTCAAAACCTTTACGCAGCTGTTTGATACGCTGAAGGAAGCCGCTCAGTCCGGTTGGACGGAGACTTGGCGCTATATCATTGGTGACTTTGAGGAAGCAAAAGAGCTTCTGACGAGCATCAGTGATTTCTTCGGCAATGTCATTGGTGAGTCTGCCGAGGCACGAAACAAGATCGTTAAGCAGTGGAAAGAGCTTGGCGGCCGCGATGAGCTGATTAAGAGCTTCTGGAACATTGTTTATGCGATCCAGAACATCGTCGGTCTTGTTCGTGAGGAATTCCAGAAGATCTTCCCGCCGAAGACCGGTCAGCAGCTCTTTGACATGACCAAAGGATTCCGTGAGCTGACCGATCGCATCAAGGCGTTTACCGAAAATGAAGAAAAGATGGGCAAGATCCGCCGCATCATCGCCGGTATGGCGAATGGGCTGGATATCGTCCGTCAGGTTATCGGCGGCGTTTGGGATATTGCCAAGCAAGTGATCGGCTACGTTTCTCCGTATGCCGGCGGCTTGGTTGAGCTGATCGCCCAGGGTGCCGATAAGATTACCGAATTCAATCAGCATCTGAAAGAGACTGGCGGAATTCAGAAAGTCGTCGAAAAGGTTGTCGCGTTCATCAAGAAGATGATCGACAGCGTTAAGCAGTTTATTCAGACTGCGAAGGATCTTTTCAGCAATGGCCCGGAAGGGATCATTGGCAAGCTGAAAGAGTGGTTCAGCCACTTCTCCGGCATCGGTGAAAAGATCAGTAAGTTCTTTGACGGCAACAACATCCTTAAGAGTATCAAGACCTTCTTCTCCGGCATCATCGACAGCATTAAGAATTTCGCCACTAACATGGACGGCGCGGATCTGGCTGTGATCATCGGCGCTGCTCTTGGCGGTGGACTGGTCCTAAAGATCATGAAATTTGTCAATGGTCTGAAGGACATCAAGAAGAAGCTGGTCGGTGGCATTGAGGATATTTCCGAAGGTATCACTGATACACTGTCCTCTTTTAAGCAGAAGAAGGACATTACTAAATCGATTCTCAACATTGCCGCATCTCTCGCTCTGATTGCCGGTGCGCTTTACATCGTTGCCAAAATCGATCCGAATCGTTTGGGCGATGCGATCCTCACCATGGGCATCATGCTGACGGCGATTACTGCATTCGCTTTTATTCTTAGCAAAATCAAGCTTAAGAATGCTGCCGGTCTGGCCGTAACAAGCATTGGCTTGATGATGCTCGGAGGTGCAATGCTGATTTTCGCCGGTGCAATCGAGCGGATTGGCAAGCTGGACGACAGGACCCTTGTCAAGGGTATCGCCGGTCTCGGCGCAGTCTTGCTGGAGCTGACCATCTTTATGGCACTCACCAAGAAGGCCAAGATGGGTGTATTTAAGGGTACCGGTCTTGTGCTGCTTGCCGCAGCCATCAGCATCTTTGCCAGAGCTGTCGAAAAGATCGGCGGCATGGATACTGGTACGATTGTTAAGGGTGTTGCCGGCCTTGGCGCTGTATTACTCGAACTGGCTGTGTTCCTGGCCCTGACCAAGAAAGCCAAACTCGGCGTCTTCAAGGGTGCCGGATTGATCCTGTTAGCGGTTTCACTGAATCTCTTCGCGAATGCGATCCAGAAGATTGGCAATCTTGAAACCAACACGATTGTCCGCGGTGTGGCATGTCTTGGCGCTGTATTACTCGAACTGGCTGTATTCCTTGCTCTGACCAAGAAAGCCAAACTTGGCGTCTTCAAGGGCGTTGGCCTGATCCTGCTCGCCGTTTCGATCAACATGTTTGCTAACGCGATCAAGAAGATCGGCGGTATGCAGACGGATACTATCGTCCGTGGCATTGCCGGACTCGGTGCCGTCTTGCTTGAGCTTGGAGTCTTCCTTGCTCTGACCAAAAAAGCCAAACTTGGCGTCTTCAAGGGCGTTGGCCTGATCCTGCTCGCGGTGTCGATCAACATGTTCGCTAACGCGATCAAGAAGATCGGTGGCTTGGAGACAGGTACGATCGTGAAGGGGATCGCCGGTTTAGGCGCTGTATTACTCGAACTGGCCGTGTTCCTGGCCCTGACCAAGAAAGCCAAACTCGGCGTCTTCAAGGGTGCCGGATTGATCCTGATGGCAGTATCTATCACGATGTTCGCCAACACGATTGAAAAGATCGGCAGTCTTGATACCGGCTCCATCATCAAAGGTCTTGTCGGCCTTGGCGTGGTGCTGCTTGAATTGGCCGCGTTCATGGCCATGGTCAAGAAGACGAACTTTGGCGTATTCAAAGGCGCGGGCATGATCCTGATGGCCATTTCGTTGAACTCCTTCGCCGAGACGATCGCTAAGATCGGCAAACTGAAAACCAAAACGATCATCAAAGGCATTGCCGGACTTGGGCTTGTGCTGCTTGAAATTGCGGCATTCATGAAGATCATGAACAAGACCAAGGTGACTGGCATTACCAAGTCGATTGTCATGCTTGGCATTATGGCGCTTTCCATGCAGGTGTTCGTCAAAGCATTGAAGCATCTGGAAGGCGTTGAGCTCGATACGATGATGGGCTTCTCCACATCGTTCGGCATCGCGTTGCTGTCTCTGTCCGCGTCCATGCTGCTTATCAGCAAGGTTCCGGTTGGGGCTGCGCTTGCAGGCATTGCCAAGCTTGGTTTAATCGCTGCCGGTATTATTGCCCTGATGGCTGTCTTTGGGGCTGCGGAACAGGCATGGAGTGTTTCTTCCTATATCGATAGCTTCGGTGATATGACCGAGTCTATCGGTCGTGCGATCGGTCGATTTGTTGGTGGGCTGGGCGCCGGCGTCATGCAGGGGCTGAACTTGCCGCAAATCGGAACTGATCTGTCTAACTTTATGACCAACATTCAGCCTTTCCTGGATGGATGCAAGGGCGTAGATGAATCTGTAAAGACTGGCGTCGGCAACCTGGCTTCCGCGATCATCGCGATCGGCGGCGCTGAGATTGTTTCTGCTATCTCTTCCTGGTTTGTCGGTGATAATCCGATCAGTCAGTTCGCTGACGATATTGGCATTATTGCTACCGCCCTGAATAATTTCGCTTCCAGCATTAGCGGTTTCACTGAAACGGATAATGCCAACCTGACCAATGCGACGAATGCCGCGAAGGGTCTGGCAGAGCTCGTGAAAGCTGTTCCGTGGGAGGCTCCCGAATGGGCGAAGGCTATTGTTGGCAGCAAGAATGTAGAAGGCTTTGCGGATGACGCTGCTACGCTGGCAACCGCATTGCTGAACTACGCCACGAACATTGCCGGATTCAGCGCTTCCGTCAGCGAAGCAGATGTGACAAACTCTACCAATGCTGCGAAAGCCCTCGTCGCGCTTCAGCAATCTTTGCCTGCCGAAGGCGGATGGATTCAGAACCTTCTTGGTATCAAAGACCTTTCCGTGTTTGGCGATCGTGTGCCTGGCTTTGCCAAGGGCATGAAGGCTTATGCTAAAGAGATCAGTGGATTTACGTCTACTGTGTCTCAGACGGACATTGATAACTCTACAAATGCCGCAAAGGCTCTGATCGGGCTGGAGAATTCGCTTTCCGGCGAAGGTGGCGTGTTGCAGCAGCTTCTCGGTGTGAAGGATCTTACCAGCTTTGCTGAAAAGGTTCCCGGCTTTGCCGCTGGAATGAAGGCTTACGCTAAAGAAATTACCGGCTTCAGCTCTGCTGTAAGTCAGGCAGATATCGACAATTCTACCAATGCTGCAAAGGCGTTGATTGCGTTGGAAGGCTCTCTGTCTGGTGAAGGCGGCGTGTTGCAGGATATTCTTGGTGTAAAAGATCTGACCAGCTTTGCTGAGAAGGTTCCCGGCTTTGCTTCGGGCATGAAGGCTTATGCTAAAGAGATCAGTGGATTCAGTTCCACTGTGTCCGATGCCGATATTACCAATTCCACCAATGCTGCAAAGGGTCTGGTTGAGCTTCAGAACGCTTTGCCGTCTGAAGGCGGTTGGTTGGATGGCATCATCGGTGTGAAAGATCTAACCAGCTTTGCTGAGAAGATTCCGAGCTTTGCAGCCGGAATGAAAGCCTATGCTGAACAGATCACCGGCTTCAGTTCTTCTGTGACGGAAGCCGACATCACCAATTCTACCAATGCTGCTAAGGCGCTGGTTGAGCTTCAGAACGCTCTGCCTGCTGAGGGTGGACTTCTGGATAGTTTGCTTGGCATCAAAGATCTCTCGTCTTTTGCTGAGAAATTACCGGGCTTTGCTACTGGTATGATGGCCTACGCTGCGCAGATTACGGGCTTTAGTTCTTCTGTGACAGAAGCCGACATCACCAATTCCACGAATGCCGCGAAGGCGTTGGTTGAGCTTCAGAACGCTCTTCCGGTTGAAGGCGGTATCTTGGACAGCCTCTTGGGTATTAAGGATCTCTCTACGTTTGGTGAGCGCATTCCTGGCTTTGCAGCCGGTATGCTCGCTTATGCGACTGAGATTTCCGGCTTTTCGGCCACTGTGTCCGAGGCTGACATCACTAACTCTACAAATGCTGCAAAAGCGCTTATCGAACTTCAGAACGCTCTGCCTGCTGAGGGTGGACTTCTGGATAGTCTGTTTGGCATTAAGGATCTTGGTGCTTTCGCAGAAAAGATCCCAGGCTTTGCAGCCGGTATGCTCGCTTATGCGACTCAGATTTCTGGGTTCACTGCAACCGTGTCTGAAGCCGATATTACAAATTCCAATAATGCCGCTAAAGCTTTGATCGATCTCCAGAATGCTCTTCCGGCTGAAGGAGGTTTGCTTGATAAGCTGCTCGGTATTAAAGACCTTGGAACTTTTGCTGAGCGCATTCCCGGCTTCGCCGCCGGCATGATCGCCTACGCGAATGAAATCTCCGGTTTCAGTACATCGGTAACTCAGGATGACATCACTAATTCGACTAACGCGGCTCTGGCGCTTGCCGGACTCGCAAATTCTATTCCTGCCGAAGGCGGCTGGGTTCAGACCATTCTTGGCCAGCAGGACCTTGGCGCTTTCGGCGAAAAGTGTGCTCAACTTGGCGCAGGCCTTGCTTCTTTCGCTTCCAATATTGGTGCGGTCAGCACTACACAGACTTCCAATGCGATTGAAGCCATGGGGCTGATTACGCAGTTTACCAATGGTCTGAACAGCGAGGGTGGCGTCTTCAACGCCATTGGAGAGTTCTTCGGCGGTCAGCAGGACATTGTTGGATTGTCTGAAAAGATGGCTACAGTCGGCACTAATCTGGCAACCTTTGCTACTCAGCTCGCCGGGGCTGACTTCTCTAATACGGAAGCGGCTACGCAGCTGATGACCGATATGCAAACCTTCATCGGGACTTTGGAAACCCAAGGCGGTGTATGGAGTGATATCGGTGAGTTCTTTGGAGGAAGCAAAGACATTGTTGGATTATCCTCGACGATGGCTTCCTTCGCTAACAATTTCAGCACGTTTGCCCTCGGAATCACAGGAGCTTCTCAGGCTGCTACTGACTTCGCAACTGTCCAAACGATTGTAAATGCTTTCACCGACCTTGCAAGCTCCATTAAGGAAGGAAACGTTGATACTTGGGACATTGAGTATGCTGCTGAATTGATGGCAGACTCTTTCGTTACCACAATGGCAACAACGATTTCCAACGGTGGCGAACAGGTCGGCGCTGCTGCTGTTACCCTTTCATCTTCTGGTACAACCGCTGCTCAAGCGACTTATCGTGTATGGTACACAACGGGTCAGAATCTTGGTAAAGGTCTTGCCAATGGTATTGCCGCTATGGCCGGTTCTGTAAGGCGAGCTGCAACCAATGCTGCTGCCGGCGCAACAAGGGCAATTCAGATTACCTGGTCTGTCCATTCTCCTTCGAGAGTTGGTTATGGCTTGGGTATGAATTTCGATCTGGGTATCGCCGGCGGCCTTGACCGCTACTCCAAGATTGTGAGCCAGAGTGCAGAAGGTATCGGTGAAAATGCTGTCGATTCGGCAAAAACTATGCTGAGAGGCGTGGATGGAAGCGTATTCGACTACATCGATCCGAATCCGACCATTCGTCCCGTACTGGATTTGAGTGGTGTGCGTGAAGGCGTTGGAACGATCGGCGGACTGCTTAACTCGGATCAGATCGTAAACGGCGGTCTATTCCAGGGGCTTAACTTCAATAGAGGAGTTAATTCTCTTAACTTTGATGGGGCCCGCATTGCCGGCGGTTTGAACAACAAGGATGTTGTGTCCGAATTGCAAACGCTGGCGGCCAGATTTGACGAAATGAATGAGGCACTTACGCACATGCAGGTCGTCCTCGATTCCGGAGAACTGGTTGGAGCCACTTCCAGTAAAATGGATAGCGCTCTCGGCACTCAAGCAATGAGGAAAGGAAGGGGGAATTAAATGTACCACTCGATCACAATCGGTAACAAAAACACCTGGGACGATTGGCATTTAATTCCCGCCACTCGTCCTCTTTTCAATCCGCCTACCGTAAAAACCAACATGGTGAATATCCCTGGCGGGGACGGTGTGCTCGATCTGACCACCGCCCTCGCTGGGCGTCCCACCTATAACAACCGAACCGGTTCCTGGACCTTCTATGTCCAGAACGGGTTCAAGGATTGGTCGGCGCTTTACAGCGAGATTATGGTCTATCTCCATGGCCAGGAATTCAAGGCCGTTCTGGAGGACGACCCGGCCTATTACTATGAAGGGCGCTTCTCTGTTAATCAGTGGAAGTCCGACAAGGATTGGTCGCAGATCGTTATCGACTATAACGTCGGCCCTTACAAGAAGGAAATCAACAATACCGGTTCAGACTGGCTGTGGGACCCGTTCAACTTTGAAACGGGCATCATCCGCAACTACAAGAACCTGTCTGTTCTCACATCGCTGACTGTGGTGGTGGAAGGCGACATGATGGATTCTATTCCTGTTATCATTTGCTCTGCTTCCGGCATGAGCGTGCAGTATGAGGGAACCACCTACAGCCTTTCCAAGGGTGCGAATACCAATCCAAACATCGTGCTGCACAGCGGCGATAACACGCTGATCTTTTATGGTCAGGGAACCATTACCATTGAGAATACTGGAGGTCGGTTGTAAATGTTCTACATCTACGCCAATGGCAAGTCCATTTATCAGCCGATGGACAACACGCTTTCGCTGTTTAGTCCCAAGCTCACGCTGGAGATGGGCAAAGCTGGTTCGCTCCAGTTCCAGATTCCTCCGAGCAATAAATACTACAATGCTCTTCCGCAGCTGACGACTACGATCACTGTGGAAATGGACGACATTGAGATCTTCCGTGGGCGCGTGCTTACTAACAACCGGAATTTCAATAATGTCCGGACTATCTACTGCGAAGGCGATCTGGCCTATCTGGTTGACAGCGTTCAGAAAGCTGAGAAGTACGACGGCAAAGCGCACGCATTGTTCCGCAAGATCATCGCCGCGCATAACGCCAGAGTGGAAGCATCCAAGCGGTTCACCGTTGGCAACATTACCGTGGAAAATCGGGACGTGCTGCTTACCGGTAAGTCTGACGACATCCAGGATGCCGAAACCGGCAAGTTTGACTATAAGCAGATCGCTATCAATTCCATTGCAGACGAATGGCAGAACACCTTCGATTTCATCGAAACCTGTCTGATCGACTACACCGGCGGCTATCTTCGGACTCGCCGTCAAAATGGAGTTACCTATGTCGACTTGCTGGCTGATTACGGAACGACCGCCACTCAGGACATTGAATTCGGCAAGAATCTTCTGGATTTGACCGAAGAGGTGTCGGCTGAGGATGTGTTCACGGTGCTGATCCCACTTGGCGATGAGAACCTGACCATTGAATCTGTAAACAACGGCAGCGATGAACTGGTGGATGCCGCAGCGGTTGCCCGTTATGGCCGTATTGTTAAGACCCATGTCTTTGACAGCGTGAACGATCCAAACACGCTTCTTGAGAATGGTCAGCGGTTTCTGGCGAGCAACGTGAATGTGCCGGTGACGATCACCGTGAAAGCGGTGGACATGCATCTGGTCGATCCGAATGCCAGCCCGATCTTTGTTGGGGATAAGGTTCATGTTACGTCCGTTCCTCACGACATGCTCGATACGCTGACTTGTACCAAGATCGAGTACGATATGGAGAATCCCGCCAACAACACCTACACCTTTGGCACTCCAAAGCAGAGCCTGACCGAACGTTATCGCAAAGATAAAGCAAAGCAGGACAGCGAGCAGAGCCATGGTGGTGGAGGAGGAGGCGGTGGCGGTGGTGGTGCCGGTGATGCCGCTTCCGAAGAAGCGCAGAAGAAACTGGATGAATTCTTTGACGCATGGATCAATGTAGACAAAGAAGCTGCCCATATCGACCTTGGAACACTCTACAAGAAATACGATCAGGACCGGCAAACGCTTGAGTCTTCCTGCGGTATTTCGCTTGATGCTCCGACCGGTAACATCAACATCAAAACTCTGCGCAAAGAGTTTGATGATATGGGCCAGGTTCAGAAGGAACAGTCTGCATACATTGACTTGCTCAACAACGAGCTTGGCGCTCGTATTGATCTGGTCGCTTCTCAGCATCAGATGTTGGCGGATCTGGAGTCTTCGCATTATGCGGCATTGATGATTTCCGCTAATGACCAGGAGTCCAAAATCGCCGCGAATACTGAGAACATTAAGAAACTCGATGGTCAGATGACCGAATCCCGAACGAGTATCACTCAGCTTTCCAACGATTTGAAGGCTCAGATTGAGTTGGAGGCAGAGCATAAGAAATCGCTGGATAGTCAGATCACCACGACCAAGACGCGTATTCAGAGCGTCGCCAACGATCTTGAAGCTCAGATCAAACTGGAGGCCAGCCATCATAGTTCTCAAGGAACCAAGATTGCATCGATCGAAACCAAGGCCAACGCAAATGAATCCAGTATTAAACTGAAAGCCAATAAGACCTACGTTGATTCTGAGATTCTTTCCGTGACCGGTAAGATCGAAGCTGCCGAAGCAAAGATCATTACGATGGAAGCCGTTAAAGCTGAAATCGAATCGATCGTGGCAAAGAAGATTGAAGCATCCCATGCGGATATTTCCTGGCTTACCTCAAAGTCTATTACTTTGCAGGTTGGCGTATACGCCCCTTATGTTCGCGCCAGTAAGGAGCTGACTGTGGGTGGTAAAGCTGCAGCTACACAGGAATGGACTAACGGTAAACTTGCCGACTATGCTACGCAGAAGTGGGTTACGGATAAAGGTTATCTGACTGGTATTCCCAGCACTTGTAATGCTGCTACAGGCTTTTATGCTCCGTACATTCGTGCAACAAGCGGAATGTCGGTCGGCGGCAAAGCTGTTGCAACACAGGAATGGGTTAATGCTCAGCTTGCGAATTATGCAAAATCGGATCATACACATTCTGGTTATGCTTCCAGTACACATACGCATGCCTGGAGTGCAATTACCGATAAGCCGAGTTCCTTTACGCCTTCTTCTCATAGGCATAGCTTTAGCGGCAGCACTACTATTGCTATTGGTCACACTCATAAAGTTACTGTTAGTGGGAAGTCCTATACTTCCGGAGGTATGTCCACCAACTATTCTAAGTCTGTCAGTATTTCTGGCAATACCGGATACAATTAAGGAGGATTATAGAATGTTGACTCTTTACGACTTCGGGATGGAGATCACCCAGATTCGTGAAGCTGCCGATAGCATTGAGATCAAGGGGGCTGCAAATGCGGCCCGTATTGTGCTTATCACAGATAAGTGCAATGAACTGATTCAAGCTATCAATGAGGCTTCTGAATATGCCGCCAGCAATCCTCCTGTCGGTCAAAATGGAGAAGATGCTCTGCAAGTTGAGCTCCAGACCGATGATACTATTGTGGAGGAGGAAGGTGAGATGAATGGCGAGCCGGATTCAGGAACTGCTCCATGAGATCGAAATCGCCATTTACGGCGAACAGGTTCGTGGAGCAATTCATGATGCAATAGAAGAATGCTATACGGATGTTTCCACCGCAACCACTTCCTGTGATGCTGCTACTGCCTCTGCCAACCAGGCCGCATCCAACGCTAATGCACAAACGGCTTTGGCTCAGACTGCGACCACGAATGCCAATAATGCCGCATCCGCTGCCAATACGGCAGCGGGTTCGGCCAATACGGCTGCTCAGGCGGCAAATGATGCCGCGGATCGAGTTGATACTGCGATCGCCAGTGCTAATACAGCAGCAACGAATGCGAACCAGAAAGCAACCGCCGCGAATACCGCCGCTATCGATGCCAACTCTGCAAAAGATGCGGCCACGTCCGCTGCCAATGCTGCCAATGCTGCTGCGCTGTCCGCGAATACTGCCGCGGACAATGCAGACACAAAGGCGGCCTTAGCTAATACCAAAGCCGGTTTGGCCGATTCGGCGGCGATCAGCGCTAATGCGGCAGCTCAGTCTGCGAATACGGCCGCTGGTGCAGCTAACACTGCGAAGACCAATGCTGATAATGCGACTGATGCGGCGAATGCCGCTGCCGCTTCGGCAACGACTGCGACAACTCAGGCAAATACCGCACGTGATGCAGCCAACAGCGCCGCATCCGATGCCAACACAGCTGCCGGCTTGGCTAATACTGCGGCAACCGCCGCGACAACGGCCGCCAACCAGGCCACCGCTTCTAAGACAGCCGCTGACAATGCTGCCGATGCGGCAAATGCCGCTGCGCTTGCAGCCAATACGGCTAAAACGAATGCCGATACCGCGACGAATGCGGCTAATACCGCTGCTGGTTCTGCAACGCAGGCCGCATCCGATGCTCGTACAGCAGCTACAGATGTAACTACTGCTATTGGTAACTGCAATACAGCTGCGACGAACGCCAATACCAAAGCCGGTGAGGCGGAACAGGCAGCAAGCAGTTGTAATACAGCCGCCACAAGCGCTACCGCTGCGGCAACGCAGGCAAGTAACGCAGCTATCTCGGCAAATGAATCCAAGCAGGCTTGTGATCTGTCCAAAGCGGCTGCCGATGGCGCTGTTCTTAATTGCAATGCGGCGATTTCCGATTTGAATCAGGCAGTTGATGCATTGCCGGCCGCTCTGGAGGCTATGTTCGAGGCTCTCGGCCTGACTCTGGTGGATGGCAAACTTTGTACGAGGGTGGTGAGAGACGATGAGTAGAATCTCCACTCTGTTACAACAGATCATGAGCGCGGTTTATGGCAAAGATGTTCGTCAGGCCCTCCATGATGCGATTCAGGAGTGCTACACCAACGTCGATACCGCGAAAACCATCGCCGATGATTCCGCAACTGCCGCCCGATCCGCGGCCACCAATGCGGAAACCCGTGTAACTGCCGCGATCAGCACCATGCAGACCGATACCAACGTGGCAATCGGCAACTGCAATGCAGCTACCACGGCCGCGAATACGGCGGCTACCAATGCCAATACCAAGGCGAATGCGGCGAATACCGCAGCCACCAATGCTGACGCCTCTAAGGAAGCTTGTGACGCCGCGGTTGCTGCCATTCCCAGTCAGCTTGACGAAGCCATGGCGAATCTTGGTCTCACGATTCAAAATGGAAAACTTTGCGTCAAGGTTGAACGAACTACTTAATTCGCGGGGGGGGGGGGGTAATGATAATTGGCAATCCCGAACCTCAACGATTTGCTTCAGGGCATCATCCGAGGAACAATCCAACCAAAGGATGTATTCCAGATGATTGCCGAAGTCGAATCAACCCCAACTCCTCAGCCACTCGCATGGGATGAGCCGGAAGAACGTAAGTTTGAGTACGGTGTATCCCAGGGTGTTTTGTTTCTCCAGAGAGATGACGGTCGATATGAAGCGGGAATTCCGTGGAACGGACTGATCAACATCAGCGATAATCCTGATGGAGCCGATCTCAACAAGATGTACGCCGATGGCATCTACTATGCCGGTATCCGCAGTGCCGAAGAGTATCACGCCGATATCGAAGCGTATACCTATCCTGACGAATTTGCCGAATGTGATGGCTCTAAACAGCCTGAACCCGGTATGACCGTCGGTCAGCAATCCAGACGGAAGTTCGCCTTATGCTGGCGCTCTGAGATCGGCAATGCGAATTCATCTTCCATCGGTTATAAGATTCATGTGGCGTATGGATTGAGCGCGGCTACGACGGAGAAGCCGCATGACACTGTCAACGATTCTCCGGAAGCTCAGACGTTTACCTGGAGTATGGACGGCACGCCTGTTCAGATTAACGGATTCAAGCCGACAGCGAAGCTGGAGTTTAATTCCACAAAACTGACAGCAGCCCGTATGGCAGTGGTAGAGGACCTTCTTTTCAGTAAGTCTTCCTCCGGACTTCCGCTTCCGAATGATCTTCTTAACATGTTGGAATATGCATTCGGAGAGCAAATCATCGGTCGCCAGCAGATCACCGGTGAGATTGACTATGTCAAAGATGGCGTTCTCTATCGTGGAGCTAATGCTCCTACGATTCTGCTCGGCGATGAATCCGAACTGGATGACCTGGCTCCTATCTGCAATCCTGGCTCTTTTGCCATGAATCAGGACATGTCACGTATGTGGCAGCTGGATGCAAATGAGACCTGGGTTCGCATGATTTGAGGAGGTGGCTGATCATGAAAAAGTAACATTGCCGTCTGCAAACTACACTACATGTTAGGAGGGTTACGACGAAATGGAAGTTGTAAACGCCAATCCCTATGGGATCAACATTATCGGTCGTCAGCAGACCAGTGGCGAAGTTGACTTCATCAAGGACGGTACTCTGAACCGTGGTGCAAACGCGCCTTCGGTGATGGTGACCGCCGAAGCTGATCTGGCTGAACTGACCGATATTTACACCCCCGGTACCGTGGCCTACACCGCAGGCTTCAAGGCCATGTGGCAGTTGAGCGCTGACGGAACCTGGGTTCCCATGATGTAAGGAGGGCAAGAGCTTATGGATGTAACGACTTTGGGCGCTGCTCTCGCCATCGCAAAATCGATTCCCGGTACTGCTGTTGGAGACGCGACTGCCGCCGCCAATCGTGCGGAGGCTGCCGCCGAATCTGTCGAGCAGTCCGCGGAATCTATCCAAGAATTCGAGAACACGGGTCTTGTCATGGTCAACGGCAAGCTCTGTGTGAAAGTTGAAAGGAGCTAAATGAAATGAGCACCATTACCAATGAACCGATTCTTCTGGATTCCACCGGTCAGGCGCTGCTTGACGAAATGAAGATTCAGTCCGGCCATCTGGCCATGATTGCTGAGGGCAGTCGCGTGCAGGTATATTCCTCCATGCGGCAGATTGCCGACCTGGTGCGCGGCGGCGATGTCGCCCGCAACCAGAAGAATTTCCCGATCGGCGATCAGATCATCATGCCCTGGAAGGACATGGACGACGCCAATCACAACACCGATGAGACCGCCTATCAGGTGGCCTGGGACATTGTGCATCATGGTGATGTCGAGCTGCGGGATGGCAGCATCGTTCCCGGTATGTTCATCCAGATGCACCTGTGCTCCGCATATGGCCTGCAGTTCAGCCATCAGGAAGCTTTCATGAACTGTCCCGATGGTCTGGCTGCCGGCACCTATCATGTCACCTTCAATAACAGCTGGGGCAGCAAAGGCGCTGATGCCGGTACGAGCTGGCAGTTTACCCTTACTCAGGCTGTGCCCGCTGGCGGCCGTTTGAGCGGCTTTGAAGGCCTGCCGGATCAGGCGCCTTCCGCGTGGCGCGTCAAGAGCTGGGCTTCTGCCGCGGCTACCGATCCCATTGAAACCGTGACCGTTTCTTCCGGGGAAGGCGGCACGAGCCTTGGCAGCATGAACCTGACTACTGCGAGCGGTGACGGCCTCAACTGTATGCAGCGCGTTGGCTACGGCAGTAACCGTTGGGCTACTTCTGCTCTGCGTCAGTATCTCAACAAATCCGGCGCGAACTGGTGGGCAAGCCAGACGGACTTCGACATCAGGCCGGATCAGTACAATAAGCAGGGCTTCATGACTGGCTTCGACGCCGAGTTCCTGAACGCCATCAAGCCCATCAAGGTGACCACCGCGTTGAACACTGTTGAAGGTTACGAGAACGCCACAGAAGATACCTTCGATACCTTCTTCGTTCCTTCGCTTCAGCAGATGAACGTTACTCAGCAGCTGGCCAATGTGGAAGGCGATGTCTTCGAGTATTGGCGTGCCCGCCTGGGTAAGAACACCTACGTCGGCACGGGCTCCAGCAACGTCTTCGATGCCTTCAAGATTCCGGCCCTCAATGCCAATTCGGCGCAGAGCGTGCGTTTGCGGAGTGCTGGTCGTGGCAATGCGTCTAGTACGTGGTCTGTGCTTTCTTCGGGCTATGTCAGCACCAACTACTACGCCAGCTACGCGATTCGTTTCTCCCCGGTTTGTGTCATCTGCTAATCACCCCATCCGGGCGGAACGCCCGCCTCATAAGGCTCCGCCCGGAATTTCTTTCAACAATTCAAAATGGAGGTAAAACACTGTGTTCCAGTATGTGAAGAATACCATGGGCATCGCCGAAAAGCAGGCGCTTGAGGTGGCCGGCATGGAAATCAACGATCAGGCGTCTGAGCAGGAAAAGCAGACCGCCAAGCTGGATTACATCGCCATGATGGCGGACATCGACCTCTCTGATCTCGATGATGAAGACGAGGAGGGCATGAATTATGCGGAGTAAGAAGTTCGCTCTGGTGAAGAAATACTACGATAAGGGCCTGTGGTCCAAGCGTATGGTGCATGACGCCGTGGAAAAGGAATGGATCACCGCCGATGAATACGAAATGATCGTCGGCGAGCCCTATGTGGTTGAGGAATAATGTCTGTAACCGTTGATCAGCGCGAGGAAGGCAAGTTCTCACTGGCTGTAAAGGCCGAGTTTCTGGCCAGCTACACCCTGGAGATCACTGCCAATGAAAACGTGTTCCTGCCTGAATACAGGAAAGGACTGACGGACGACATTGTCGAAACCGCGAAGAACATCTACCTGGGTATCCGGGAAGCAAATGATGTGACCGTCCGCATGGGCACCGTATTCCACCTACAGGATTATACGGATCGAAACAAATTGCAAAGGGAGGCGCTGCGTAACTGCAAGCGCCTTCTTTATTTAATCGACCTGGCCCATCGGCGGTTCCATCTGAGCAGCAAGCGGGTGAAATACTGGGGTAAGCTCGTCAAGAATGTGAAAGACCGTGTGCACGGCTGGATCGATGACGACACCGGGCGGTACATGCCCCGCTGATGAATTATGCTAACCCTATTTTGGCTGTAGGCTGAGCGCAGAACGTGCGTTTGCGGAGTGCTAATCGTGGCAATGCGAATAATACGTGGAATGTGAATTCTTCGGGCTATGTCAACAACAACAACAACGCCAGCAACGCGAATCGTTTCTCCCCGGATTGTGCCGCTTAGAAAATCTTATGGCCGGGCCATAGGTTCGGCGCATTTTCAATCTGACACAAGGAGCCGAATGCCATGCGTGTTTACGCTAAACAATACGAAGGAGATGGTTCTATCCTATGCGGGATAGTGAACCTGTAAACTCCGGAGACCTCTCGAAGGATGTCAGCGATCACATAGACGAGTTCGAGAGTGTAGCAGGCTTTGAGGCGCTAAGCAGATCCACGCTCAAGTGTATTAAGGGCGTGCTCTGGAAGGATACACCGGCGCACTACTATCTGAACAACATCGAAGAGAACCTTGTGCTTGAACGCCAGCTTCAAAATGGAAAGTACAAGCAGAAGAAACCCAAGAAATTCAAGGTTTATTATCCCAAGGAACGCGACATCGTCAGCGTGCACTTCAGGGATCGTGTGTTTCAGAGAAGCCTGAACGATAACATCCTGTATCCGAAGATCAGCCGCAGCTTTATCTACGACAACATGGCCTGCCAGAAAGGCAAAGGGCCTGATTTGGCACGGGAAAGGCTGAAATGCTTCTTGCAGAGGTTCTACAGGAAGCATGGCACGCAGGGTTATGTGCTCAAGTGCGACATTAAGGGTTACTACCCGAACATGTCCCACAAGGTTGTGAAGGATTGTTTTCACAAGGTCATCGATGGATGGACGTATAAGCAAGCAGTCTGCATTCTGGACGGTCAGTATGACCATGAAATCGGTTTCAATCCCGGCAGCCAGATGATCCAGATCGCCGGCATCGGCATCCTGAACGCCTTGGATCACTTCATCAAGGAAGAACTGCACATCAAGCATTACATCCGGTATATGGATGACTTTATCCTCATCCACGAGGATAAGCAGTATCTGCTTGAGTGCCAGGTTCGCATCGCCCAGATGCTTCAAAGCCTGGAGTGTCAGTTCAACACCAAGAAAACCGGCATAACCCCGCTATCCGACGGAATTCTGTTTCTCGGTTTCCATTACCGGCTCACCCGAACCGGAAAGGTCATCATGACGCTGAATTCCGGAAACATCAAGCATGAGCGAAAGAAACTGTGCAAGCTGGTTCGCCTCGCCAAGAAGGGTCTTCGGACTCGCGAGAAGGTGGACGAGTGCTACAGGGACTGGAAGAATCATGCGGCCAAAGGCAACAGCAAACAGCTGCTGCAAAGAATGGACGAATACTACAGGAGCCTGTGGAAGGATGGTGATGGATCAGATGGGAAAGATTGCTGACATCAGCAAATGGCAAGGGAACGTCAACTGGTCTGAAGCCGCGAAAGAACTCGATCTGGTGATCCTGCGGGCAAGCTGCGGAACCAGCGAAGACGCCAAGTATGAGCGCAATGTGAATGCCTGCATCGAGAACAGTATTCCCTTTGGCGCTTATCACTACGTCAAGGCCGGTACGGCAGCGGATGCGGTCAAGGAAGCGCAGGTCTTCCTCAAGGTAACCGCCGCAAAAAAGCGCAAGCCCGCCTTTTACATCGCCGACATCGAGTATGAGGCCCAGACAAAAACCACGACCGAGGCCGTATGCGTCGCCTTCCTACAGGCGCTTCGCGATGGGGGATGCGAGAAGATCGGTCTCTACATCAACACCCGCTACAACTGGGCCGGTAAGGCCATCGGTATGTGCGACATCATGTGGATTCCTCATTGGGGAAAGAACGATGGCAATGTTCCGGACGACAAGTACAAGTCCAGTCATCCTCACGACCTTTGGCAGTACACCAGCAAGGGCTCTTTGGCCGGTGTCAGCGGCAGAGTCGATCTGAATCTGCTGACCGGCACCAAGCCCCTGAGCTACTTCGTTGGCTCCGGTCAAAATGGAGAAGAAAAACTGAAGGAGGAGAACCCCATGTTCACCAATCTGGAATTTGCGGCTTTCTGCCTGGCTGTGTACGCCGCAAAGTGGGTGTACTGGTACGGTACTTGCGGCTACAAGTGCACGACCAGCCGCTACAACAGCAAAAAGAACCAGTATCCGGCGCATTATACCGCTGCCCGGGAAAGCGGATATAAGAAGGACATCGCCGAAGGCCGCATGTGCGCTGACTGCGTTGGCCTCATCAAAGCTTTCTTCTGGCTCAGCGGCAAGCTGGACGGCACCAGCAAGTACGGTGCCAACAACTGCCCGGATGTCAGCGCCAACGGCATGTACAAGAAATGCGTCAAGACCGGACCGATTTCCACGATCCCGGATATTCCTGGTCTGATCGTCTGGAAGAGCGGCCACATCGGCGTATATGTCGGCGACGGCTATACGGTTGAGATGAAGGGCTTCAACTATGACTGCGTAAAGGCCAAGGTCACTGCCGGTAAGTGGACCAACTGGGGCCAGCTGCCCGCCTCGATGCTGAATTATGTGAGCGGAGAGGTCGCGGGCGTTGTCTTTAAGCTTGGGGACCGCACGCTGGCCAAGGGCGATAAGGGTGAAGACGTTACCGAACTTCAGGAGATCCTCGTGGGGCTCGGGTACAATCTCGGCACTTATGGCACGGCCAAGAACGGCGTCGATGGCGACTTCGGCACCAAGACTCTGAACGCCGTCAAAGCTTTCCAGACCGCAAATGGCCTGACCGTAAACGGAACGGTGGATGCCGCTACTGTCAAGGCTTTGAAGCCGGCTGTTGAGCCGGAACCCGCTCCCACTCCTGTTGAAGAACAGCCCACCTTCGCGGTCGGCACCAAGATCGTGGAGATTACGACCGGTTCCGTGAACGCCCGTATCGGTGATTCGCAGAAGTACGATACCACCGGCTATGTGCAGAAGGGGGATAAGTTTGAGTGGGTCGCTACGTCTCCCACGACTGGCTGGCACGCTATCCGTATGGAGAAGCGGATCTGTTGGGTATCTCCCAACTATTCTAAGGTCGTGGTGGTGTGATCAGCATGAGCGAAGCAGTTATCGTAGCATTGATCACCGGCGTATTTGCCGTTATCGCCCAACTCCTTATCGCCAAGCAGTCCAGCAAGGAGCTCTATGCCAAACTGGACAAGGAATCCGAACTGTCTGATGCCAGGCTTGATGCAAAGCTGGAAAAGCATCAGGCAGTCACGGATACCAAAATTGAAGAGCTTACACGGGAAGTCCGGGAGCATAATAACTTCGCTCGCAGGGTTCCCGTGCTCGAAGAAAAGGTTGCGAACCTGGAAAAGAAAGGATGATTCACCATGCTTAGCAACAAGACCTACGATGTCCTCAAGTGGATCGCTCAGTACCTGCTTCCTGCCCTGGGAACGCTCTATTTCGCCCTGGCGGGTATCTGGAACTTTCCCTACGGTGAACAGGTGGTCGGTACGATTACCGCCGTAGACACCTTCCTGGGTGTCATCCTGGGCATCTCCACCGCGCAGTACAAGAAGGAAAACGAGCTTCTGAACGGCGATGACTAAATGATATTTTCGAGGGGAAGGTGCTCGTCTACGCGGCGGGCACTTTCCCTTTTGGTTTTTCTAACTTGGAGGTGAATTTGTGGAAATTAAGATTCCTATCTGTGAAAAGTACGTCCTTTCCGTCGAGGAGGCGGCGTTATATTTTCATATCGGCGTAAACCGGCTCCGCAAGCTGATCAGCCAGCATAAAACTGCCGACTGGGTCTTGTGGAATCAGACGCACGCCCAGATCAAACGAAAAAAGTTTGAACAGTTCATCGATTCTTTGAATACACTCTGAGAAAAATCAGTGCCGCGGCGGTTGAGAAATCGGTCGCGATATGTTATACTATCTGCGTCTGAGAATTTCTTGATGGTGCCGTGGCTCGCGTAAGGAGGCAGCCATGACAACGAAAAGAAAGGATACCAAGGGAAGAATCCTGAGGGACGGGGAAATTCAGAAGGCAGACGGACGCTACGAATACAGATACTATGACGTGAACAACTGCCGGAGAAGTATCTATTCGTGGAGGCTTACGGAGACGGATGTCGCACCCGAAGGTAAACGCGATTGCCAAAGCCTGAGGGAGATGGAACGTCAGCTGATTCGGGATGTGCAGGACGGCCTGCTTACGCAGCAGAAAGTCACGCTCAACAGCCGGTGGGATGACTACATCAACAATAAGCCAGAACTCAAGCAATCCACACGCACCAATTATCGATACATGTACGATAAGTACGTGCGGAACGAGATCGGCAACATGGCCATGGCATCCATCAAGTTTACCACCATGAAGAAATTCTTCAACCACTTGCTTCACGACATAGGATTCAAGCCGAACAGCGTCGAAATTGTACACACGATCCTTCATCCGGTGTTCACCATCGCCATGCGGGACGGACTGATCCGTATCAACCCGACAGACGGCATTATGGCCGATCTCAAGCGTTCCAACGATTGGGAAAAGCCAAAGCGCCATGCGTTGACCGAGGAGCAGCAGCGGGCCTTTATGGCCTTTGTGGAGACCAGCAAGCAGTATAGCCATTGGAATCCGCTGTTTGCGTGCTTACTCGGGACTGGATGCCGCGTTGGCGAAATGCTGGGGCTCAGGTGGGAAGATGTGCTCTGGAAGGAGAATGTCATCTCCATCAACCACAACCTGATCTACCGCTTGCAGGACAGCGGCAAGGTGGAGTTCCACATCACCACGCCGAAGACTCGCAATGGCATTCGCGTGATCCCGATGTTCCAGAACGTTCGCCGCGAGCTTCAAAATGAGTACATGCGACAGGAGAAGACCGGTTTCTGCAAGGATGAAGTGGATGGCTATACTGGATTCATCTGGCAAAACCGTTTCGGAACGGTGCTTGGACCGCATCTGGTCAATCGCGCCATTGCCCGGATCGTGGAAGACCATAACGCGATGGAGATGGAAATCGCCAAGTCGGAGAACCGCGAACCGCTGATTATTCCAAAATTCAGCGTTCACCAGCTTCGCCACACATTCTGCACCAGGCTGTGTGAGAACGAGACGGACTTGAAGCTGATCCAGGAGATCATGGGCCACGCGGATATTTCCACCACGATGGATGTGTACAATGAGTCGAACACAGAGCGCAAGAAGGCAAGCTTCGCAAGGCTCGAAAGTTTGACCGATATTTTCTGAATTTACCACAGAATTTACCACAGATGCCCGTGAGGATACGTGGCGTTATGTGGCATTACATGTAAGAAATGGGATGATATTTAGTGAAAAACGCACAAAATCGGCTCTTTTCCGAAGCAAATTTACTAATCCCCACGATGAAGCCCGTCTGATCCAAGAATGCAGTAATTTCAAGGGTTTTCGGGGTTTCGGAAGACGCAGAAACAGCAATTTACCACAGTTTTACCACAGCACACTAAGATTTTCTCAGATAAAAGACACTGTTGCGAAAGCGGCGGTGTTCTTTTTATGCCCAAACCGTACTATGACCAAAGCTCCGAAGGGATTCGAGGTTTTTGTCATAGCATGGACTTTTGCCATCCTGTAATCTATTCTAAGATAGAACTTCTAACTTAGATTAGAAAGCGGGATGGCTTTTTGTGTTTTTGGACCGCGTGGACCTCCAAGGCTGGTACGGATACCAAGTATAGATGATTGGAGGAAAATAGATGGGAACAGTAATCCGACCGGAGGTTTCGGCGAAAAACAAATACTGGCTTTCCAAGCATCGATACTATGAGCTGAAACATTTCTGCTTGCAGTATCCGGAATGGAAGCGAGCATATCATGACCTTGATGGGCTGCCGGCGAGGTCGGCAAACGTAACCGACTTTACCAGAGGCGGGCAAACGCCGAATCCGACGGCACTTTATGCAGAGGCAAGGATTTACTATAAGGACAGAATGACGATTGTCGAGCAGGCTGCACGGGAAGCGGCTGCCGATCTGGCGGAGATGATGCTGCGGGCCGTGACAGAGGAAGTTTCCTATGAGCATATTTCGCCGCCGTGCTGCAAAGAGGTCTGGTACGCCGCATACAGACGATTCTTCTGGCTGCTGGACAAAGCGCGAAAATAGCATCCTCTATTGTGAAAGGAGGAGTGCTAAAATGTGCTCACTGGAGAAACTGAAAGAACTAGCCGTAAGCCAAATGCGGGCGGCGGCAGACCTGTATGAGGTGTGCGAGAAAGCAGAAAAGGAAATGAAGGAGGACAATGACACCTACAACAAGACCTATCTGCGTGCTCAGCGCAACTATCGATACCAGCTGCTGAATCACCTGCTCGGGCTTACGCCTACGACGGAAGAAAAGGATCTCTGGGATGAGATCATGGAAGAACTCGACTGACAAAGGACGGAGACTGTGCTGCGGCATGGTCTCTTTCTTTTTGCCACGAAACAGTACGCAGGTGACGAAAACCTGTGATAAGATGTTAAGGAGGAATTATCAAAATGGAACCTTGGGTATGGCTGATCATCGGGTTGCTTGTCGGGTTTGTGTGCGGATACGGCATTTCTGTGCATCTTCGGGCAAAGACTTTCGCCGGGACGCTTCGTGAGGATCACTCTGATCCAACCGAGGCGCCTTATTTGTTTTTGGAGCTGGAGCCAGGCGGTATGGAAAAAATCCATCAATACAAAACCGTTACCTTCCGGGTGAAGATCGAAGATTACCTTCCGCGTAGATAACAATGCCTATAATGGAGAATCTATCACTTACTGAAAGGAGAAATGAAGATGAACGAAACGATTGACAGGATGCTGAAAGAGGAGTATGAAAGGACTCTTGAAGAGGTATCCACGGCGAAAACCGGAAGCGACGAAGCAAAATGGGCACTGCAAAAGCTCACCGAACTTCACAAACAGATGGCGGAAGACAGAATGAACGACAACAAATGCTGTATCGAAACGCAGAAGATCGCTCTTGACGAGCGTGAGGCTGCGTTGAAGGAGCAGCAGGCGAAGGAAGGCAGACTGTGGAACGTTATCAAGATTGTGATCGACGGTGTGGCGATTGTGCTGCCTGTTTGGGCATCGTGGGTCTGGATGAGCCGCGGACTCCAATTCGAGAAGACTGGAACCTTCACTTCCAGGACCGGAAATTGGATGAGCAACCATCTGAGGCTATTCAAGAAGTAACAAAGGAAACGACCGAAAAGGAAGGGTCCGTGCGTATGGAACGCATGGGCTCTTTCTTTTTGCCCGCGACATGTGCAGCCACTTTTATGGAAAACCAAATAACGAAAGGAAGGTTTGACTATGGCTAAACGAGTGTATCTGTACGCATTCAACAAGGTACTGAGGGTCGTTGACACCAAGTTCCTTGAAGGCGAGGCAATCTCGGTACGAGACATGCTGCGGCTGGCCAAATGGATGACGGAGACATATCCGGAACCCGTTGTGGTCTACGCGGTGGATAATCGACCGGGACTGTACAAGGAATTCATGGAAGCGGTGAAAACGAAGGACTTTACAAAACATGTTGAGTTCGCAGACATCATAAGCCGAGAAGGACTTCTGATCAAGATTTAATTGACCAAAAAGGCAGGGCCAAATACAAAGGCTCTTCCTTTTTGCCTGGAGGAAGCATGAGATACCACTTTGAGAAGCCTGCGCTGTACGCGAGCCAATACGGAAAGATTTATATTTGCGACCATCCAGTTTATAGTCGCTGCACGCTGTATGTGATCGACGGAAAAGGACTGGCGGTGATCCAGCAGCGATTTGATGCGGACCGAAAGGCCACATGGTGGGGCGAGATCGATCCATGGCTGACTGACGCCCTATATTTGAACAGCAGCTTCAAGCGGTTCTTTGATGAGCGGGCAAAGCCGTGTAAGGATGGCCTATATCCTACGGTGACTATTCGGCAGATTATGTGGGCGCTGAAGATGAAACCCATCCCAAAGTACCGCTGGGAGACGGTATTTGACAGGCGAGATATTTGATCCGCGAAATTTACAAGGCGCATTATGAAGAAGCGGACACTAAACGACAACGAAAAGGAGAATAACAATGGATAAGATTTTGGAAACCATGGACAAGACTCTGACGAAGGTTCAGAAGGAATTCCACGCATATGTGGTAAACCGGAAGATCAAGAAGTTTGAGAAGAAAGTGGAGAAGAAGATCACCTACGTGAACGACTGGCTTGAAGCGAAGCTGTCCTAACCTGACAAAAAGATTGAGCTGATACAAAGGCTCAGTCTTTTTCTTTTGCTATTCAATTCTACCAAAATTAGAAGGAGGAATCATCATGAAGGGATTTGTTGGAACGGTTGTCAGCGGAGCGATTGGACTTGCGGCGCTCTACGTGGTCGGGAAGATCGCCTTTCAGGCGGGCCATGACATTGCTGAAGCGGAATGCCGGTATGAGCAGCTTCAGCGCGGAATCGATGCAAAGACGGATCGCAAGGAAGCTATTGTGCTGGATGATCCTGATGAGGATGCGGAAGCGCCTGCCGAAGTGGTTCCGGAGAAGAAGCAGAGCAAGCTGGGCATGCTGTTTGGTCTTCGCAAATTACTTAGCAAGAAAGGCGGTTCCGTTGTCGGAGACCTCATCCAGAACCCGGAAAACCACGTCATTGAGGCGTGTGTGAAAGGAAGGGAGATTCATGTCAATGTCAAGCCAAGAACCGCTTAAATGCCCAATTAAGATGAATTTCGATCCACTTATGGGTCCGGTTGATACTCAAGAGGAGGTTGCTAAGAAATGGGCAGCAATCAAGCAATGGTACAAGGATCACCCGGAAGCGGAAGCTCCCTGGACGCAATGGGAACGAGAATGCAGAGAGATATGGGAAGGCGCGATCGGACATTCCAGCACGAAAGCGAGGAACAGAAAAAGAAGGAGGGATGATAAATGATTTTTCTGTTGATTGTTATATTTGGCGGCATGCTTCTGACCTGGTACATTGAAGAAGGAAGCTGGGAGGAAGAACTGGAGATGCGGCGGCTGATTAAGCAGAGCCGTGAGAACGAACGTAGGCGGATGCGCCATCGCGGAACCGCTTATACACAATGCGGATGGAGGCCAACCTATGACAAAAGAATCCGTAGACACAAAACCCATTACAAAACCAGATCATCGCTGGGTTAAGTATTGGGCTGAGATTCAGTTTCAAAAGCAAGCCGGAAGAAGATCTTCCGAAGCGCGAAGGATCACCTGGGAACGGGCATTTGGTAAAGGAGGAAACGAAAACCAAGAACATTAAGATTTCACAGAAGCACGGTGTGAATCCTACGATTCCAATCTGCTTCTGGTGTGGAAAGGAAAAGAATGAGATTGCTTTGCTGGGCAAATTGCCCGGTGATGCGGAAGCGCCGAGATCGACCTGGCTGATTGGCGATTATGAGCCCTGCGATGCTTGCAAGGAATTGCGCAAACAGGGAATCGACCTGATCGAGGCGACGGATCATCCGATCGCCCACCCAAAGCAGCCACCGTATCACGGTGCTTACCCGACTGGCAGACATTTGATCCTGACAGAGCATGGAGTCAGAGCTATATTTTCACCTGAAGTGGCTGACGATCTGTGCAAGCGGAGAGTCGGCTTTTTAGATCAAGGAACTTTCAATAACTTAATAACTTTGATTGAAAAAGAGGAATGAAGTATGGGCGTAAAGAAAGAATGCTATCTTCAGGTACTTGTAGAAACGGAAAAGACTAAACGAACAAGTACGGTTGTCATGACTCAGAAATATTGGGCTGTGGAGGAAATGACGCGGCCAGCACCTGGATTTGAGCATTTTTATATGCTCATTAAATTCAAGAGTCTGGCTGACCGTAAACGGTTTGTGAAGGAATATGCCGACGGTAAAATGATGGGTCATAATTATCTTCTTGTTCGCTATGCCAGTCCATGGAAAGATATACCAGTTTGTCATATGAAGCCGGTGACGGATAAAGACATGACGACAATTCTTGGACCCTGTAGTTGGGATCGGGAATTTCACAGATTGTTTGGGAGGGTGTCTTCATGAATATTGGAAAGTGGCTAAAAGATAATGCATCTACTATTCTCACCTGCCTTGGAGCTGGCGGTTTTGTATCGACTGTTGTGCTCGCCATCAAGGCTACTCCAAAGGCGATGGACAAGATTCAGGATGCTGCTATCACCAAAGGTGAGGATATTTTGGCAGGGCGGCGTGAAGGCACGGTAAACCACTGTAAAGGCGGTTTTGAGATGCCCAAACTCACCATTCTGGAGACTGTCATGGCCTGCGGAAAAGAGTATATTCCTACCGTAGCCGTTGGGGCCGCCTCGCTGGTGTGTATATTCGGCTCGAACGTTCTGAGCAGACGGCAGCAGGCATCCATGGCGGCAGCTTACACAGCTCTGGCCAGCGCGTTTGAAGGCTATCGCGACAAGGTAAAGACCATTTGCGGACCGGATACGGACGAAATGATCGTGAGAGCCATGGAACAGGAAAAGCAGGATACTGAAGACGACCGTCCGCCATGGGATGAGATTCAGACCTTTTATCTGGAATGCAATGGCTGTGCTCCAAAGTTCTTTGAACGGACGATGGAGCAGGTAATGCGGGCCGAGTATGAAGCGAATCGACTATTCATCCTCAAGGGCAGCCTGACATTGAATGAGTTTCTTCAGATTCTGAATTTGCCGACTGTTGAAGTTGGAGACAGCGTCGGATGGGATGAGTATATTGGTGAAACGCAGTTCGGTTATAAATGGATCGACTTCAATCACCGTTACTTCATTACAGATGATGGACTTACTGTCTGTTCGATCGACATGCCTTTTGAGGCGCACTCTATGGAAGAGTTGGAGTATGACTGGCATATGAGTCACCTTCAGGAAATCGCCGATGAAACTCGACAAACGCCATAAGATCTTCTTTCCGCGAAAAAAGCAGCGACTATTATGAAAGGAGGCGAATGCCATGAAGAAGTTTGACTGGGTTAAAGCGGTCGGTCTGATTTGCACCGTCGGCGGTATTGTAATCAACATCGTAAGCAGTATCGTCGAGGACAAAAAGATGGACGCGAAAATCAACGAAGCTGTTCAGGCGAAGCTGACAGAAATGACCAAGGAGTAAAAAGAACGGAGCCCGATCACAAGGGCTCTTTTCTTTTGCTCGCCCACAAAGAAAGGAGGAATCGATCGGGCTATGACGCGGGAAGAAGCGATATCGTTGCTGCGACGATATCGGAGAGATGTATACCGGTATAACGAGAAAACTGTGATATTTCCGAAACGGAACGCCTACTTCAAAACTTGCGTTTACGGACGCTTTTTGGTGAATGATCTGATTCGGAGAATTGCGGTTTCTTATGAAGACCCGATCAAAGTTGTCAGTCGCCGGTATTCGGAATTGGACGAAATTCTTGGAGACTCGGATGATGACCACTTTGAGACGCATGCTTTTGCGGCTTTGATGGAATATGAGGCCGGAAATGTGTTGCGGTATCTCAGAACTGTAGAAAGGAAGAAAAATGAAGATGCAAAAGATTGACTGGAAAGGTCTTGCCGGGAACATTGGCAGGACCTTGAGACGGAAGAGTCCGGAAATTCTGACCGGCGTTGGTATCGGCGGAATGATCACGACCACGGTGCTGGCTGTTCGCGCAACACCGGAAGCCATGCGTCGGATCGAAGCCAAGAAGAAAGAAGGGCACCACAAGAAGCTGACGGTGCTTCAGACGGTGCAGGCGGCATGGGTCTGCTATATTCCAGCGGGCGTTACCGGAACGGTATCTGTCGCCTGTCTGATCGGTGCGAGCGCTGTAAACGGGCGCAGAAACGCCGCTCTGGCAACAGCTTACAGTCTGGCAGAGAATACGCTGCGGGACTATCGGGCGAAAGTTGTAGAAACTATTGGGGATAAAAAGGAAGAAGCGATCCTGGACGCCATCGACCGGGACCGGATCGAACGGAATCCTCCCCCGCAGAACAGCTCCGAGATCCCGATGACAGAAGGAGCAGTGGCGCCGGTGATGTGCTACGACACGATGTTTGGAAGATATTTCTATTCTGATGTCGAGACACTGAAGCGGGCGGCCAACAAACTGAACTGGCAGATGAACAATGGCTCCGAGCCCTATATTTCCCTGAACGAATTCTACATGGAAATCGGACTTTCTACGGTGGATGTCGGGGATGATCTGGGATGGCGGAGCGATCGGGGCCTGATCGAGCTGCATTTTTCCAGCCAGCTCGTCAACGGCCATACGCCCTGCCTGGTTATGAGTCACATCAATCCGCCTGAGTACGGGTACAGTGAGTCTTGACTGCTACGATGGCTTGTCGTAGACGGTTGAGGTAAGGAGAAAGACTATGCGAGAGTTGTTATCAGTAACTTTGATAAGCTTATCGGGTTATTTGGGGTTTTCTGTAATGATGATTATGGCAATCGCATGGTCTCATTATCCGTTTACCCTCAAAGATTTTACCAAAGACTTCGTGGACTGGCTGAAATCCGCGAAATTTGCAAGGTGCTTTATGAAGGGGAAAACCCTAAAATCGAAAGGAGAAAAAGACAATGGAAAACATCGAAAAGAACGAGATCATCACTACCGAGGCGATCGAGGACATGACGGAAGCGACCCCCACTGAGGGTTCCACGCTGAAGACCATTGGCATCGTAGGACTCGGACTGATTGCTGCTGCGGCAGTGGTCAAGTTCGCGGTCATTCCGATGACCAAGAAGATCAAGCGTGAGATCACCAAGCGGAAGGTGGCTAAGCGCCATGCCGAAGAAGCCAAGGAAGAAGAGACCGATCTGGACGACATGGACCTGGACGAGATCCCTGAGATCGATGAGTAACACCTGATAAAGAGCGGGCGCTGATAACAAGGCGCCTTCTCTTTTACTTTTTGCCATATTTGAAAGGAGAAAAGAAAAATGAGTCAGCGTTCTTCCATTCGTGCTATCGCAAAAGCCCGGCTTCAGGCCATGGGCGTTCCCCACGTGAACCGTGTGATGGGTATGGGCCTCTCCCACACCCGTAATCAGAACATGCAGCGTACCAGCCAGGGCCGCAAACAGCTGGCGGCGATCCAGAAGCGGCATATTCCCGTCTGGCGCCGTGTGACCAGCGGAAGCCTGGCCGCAGACGGCTATCGCGCCCAGATGGGCATCGGAAAGAAGCGGCGGTTCCGCGTGGCTCAGTAAAGGAGGGTATATTTCATGGCGGAAGAGTATAAATCCAACTCCCATCGCTCCAAGGAGCAGCAAGACAGCCACGAGCCGATGCCTGAGAAGCGAACGGAGAAGGTGGTGACCGGCAATGTGAAGCAGCGCAAGAAAAGCGGGCTCGCCAAGGCCGGAAGCATCTTCGTACCGGGCGACGTGGATTCTGTCAAGAGTTATATTTTGATGGAGGTGTTGGTGCCGTCCATCAAGCGGGCGATCAGCGATATCGTGTGCAACGGCATCAACATGTTGCTGGGCGAGCCGACCCGAGGAAAATCTGGTACGCCCGGCGCGAAGGTCGCCTATCGTCAGTATTACCAGTCGGAAGATCGGCGCGATTATGCCCGTCCCCGTGCTCAGGCGCAATACAACTACGATGACATCGTCTTCGAAACCCGCGGCGACGCGGAAGAGGTACTGTATCGTATGGAAGAGCTGCTGGAGCGCTTTGAGGTGGTGAGCGTGGCCGATCTGTTCGATATGGCCGGCATCAGCTGCAACTATACTGACAACAAATACGGGTGGACTGATCTGAGAAACGCCCGGGTTGAGCGTGTCCGGGACGGTTACATCATCAATCTTCCCAGAGCGACGACCCTGTAAGGGAGGGATGGCTTATGGTTCGGATGAAACTGAGAGCCTGTCCCTGGTGTACCTGGAAAAGCCAGACATTGATGGTTCTGGACGGCGGCGCCAAAAGAAAGACGGAGTATTACATTCACTGCAATCACTGCGGCTTCGAGAGCAGGAAAAGCCGTTTCAAGCGGATCACCCAATGGTTCTGGAATCATGCGAACAATCCCGTTGCGCCGACGAGGAAGGAAAGGAGATATCATATTTATGGACGCGAGTTCTAAGCCGGTGGTGGACTTTGTCAATCACCCGCCGCATTACCAGACCAAGAACGGTCTGGAAACGATCGATGTGATCGAGGCTTTCACAGAGGATCTGACTGGAGCTGAAGCGACCAATACCGGCAACGTCATCAAGTATATTTGCCGGTGGAAGCACAAGAACGGTCTGGAAGATTTGAAGAAGGCCCGCTGGTATCTCGATCGTCTGATTGCTCATGTGGAGAGGCATATCAGAGTTGACAGCCAGTCTGCCTGCTGTGCGAGTTCTTCCGCATCTGATGCCACGGTAACGACCGCACACAACTAAGGAGGGATTCTAATGAAATTCGATATCAAGAATACGGTCAATTCCTGCAAATTGGCCGTGAGCAAGCACAGCCCGGAAATCCTGGTGGTAACCGGCATCGTGGGTGTGGTCACCAGCGCGGTTATGGCCTGCAAGGAAACGCGCAGGCTGGACCCGGTGCTGGAGGCGCATAAGCAGAACGCGGAAGCTGTTCACAAGAAGTATGCGCAGAATCCGGATGAACGCGCTGAAAAGCGTGAACTGACCAGCGTATATTTGAAGACCGGTCTTGGCTTTGTGAAGCTGTACGGGCCTTCGGTGACGCTGGGCGCTCTGTCCATCACCGGCATTCTGGCCAGCAATAACATTCTGCGTAAGCGCAATATGGCACTGGCTGCTGCCTATGCGACCATCGACGCGAGCTTTAAGCAGTATCGCGGCCGTGTGATCGAGCGGTTTGGTGAACAGGTCGATAAGGAACTCAGGCTCGGCGCTCATCAGGAAAAGATCGAAGTGACTGAGACGGATGAGAACGGCAAGGAGAAGAAGGTCAAAAAGAATGCCACTGTTGTTGACAATCCGATGCCTTCCGACTATGCCCGATATTTTGCCTATCCTGAGGCTCGGGCTGCCGAACCCAATGCGGATTACAACGCATTCTTCCTCAAGGCACAGCAGGAACTGGCGAACCACATGCTTCGGGCAAACGGTTTCCTGTTCCTGAATGATGTCTATGAGATGCTGGGCATCGAGAAGAGCAGGGCTGGTCAGGCAGTTGGCTGGGTGTACGATAAGAATTGCGAAGACCACGGTGACAACTGGGTGGATTTCGGCATCCAGGAAGTGTACCGCAAACGGAGCGACAAGCCCGGTGACTATGAGAAGGTCTTCCTGCTGGACTTCAATGTGGATGGTCCTATCATGGATCATGCCGAGGACAAGGGGCTCATTACTCAGTAATGGGCTCCTTCTTTTATATTTTTGGGAGGAGGTGCAACCGTGGAAACCGCTTTGAAGGCCGCTACCTGTATCATGTTTGCGGCAATGGCCGGCGTCTGCCTGATCGGCGGCGTCGCTGTACTCACCAAACCCAAAAAGAAAAGAGGTTGATTTAATGGACTTTTTGGACGCCTTTATATTTTCCCTGGACAACATGCTGGATACCAAGCGGAAACGCCATATCATTGGCGGAATCCTTTTAAGTGCGTCTGCGCTGTTCGGGGGATTGGCTGTAACTGTCTTTACGATCAAGAATGAATAAAGGAGGGAGCGCCCCTGCGGCGCGTTGATTATGATCGGTGCTATTATTCTGACGTTTGTGATTACCGCCCTTTCCATGCTGGTGCTGTTTCTGTTGGATGACAAGAAGAAGCAGGCCCGCCACAATGACTATATTCTCAAGGAAAATGACGGTCTTCGTCGTCAGATTTCCGATTATCACCAGAACGACCAGCGTCGCAGGGAACGATCCGCCTATGACAGAGGGCTGTATGACGGTCGAGCGACTGACACCTATTACCGGCAGTGTCTGAAGAAATTCACAAGCCGGGAGCAGACCGATGTCATATTGAATGGAGAAAGTGAGGAATGAACTTTATGAATAACAAACTTGTAGGTTTTCTGTCTTTCACGGTCGGTGGCGTCGTCGGTTTCGTGGCCGCCGACAAGATCATGAAGCAGAAGTATGAGCAGCTGGTGCAGGACGAGATCGATTCCGTCAAGGCGGCTTTCCGCAAAGAACATCCACTGCCGGAAAAGAAGCCTCCCAAGCCCACGGAGCAGGAACGCAAGGCGTATAGCCAGTACACTGCCAAGCTGGGCTATACGGAGGAAGAAAAGCCCGCGCCGATCCAGGCGCCCCACGTGATCTCTCCTGAGGAATTTGGCGATCAGGATGGTTACGACGAAATCAGCCTGACCTATTACGCGGACGGGACGGTTACGGACGACAACGACCGCGCCATGGATGAGGATGAGATCGAGGAAACCATCGGCAAGGACAGCCTGACTCACTTCGGTGAGTATGAGGATGACAGTGTGTTCGTGCGCAACGACCGACTCAAGGTTGATTACGAGATCCTGATGGATCAGCGCACTTACGCCGATATTCTTCGGGAGAAGCCCTATCTGGCAACATAACAGGAGTGTGAATGATATTTGGCGATCCGAGTGAAAGGAGTGAGGCCGGAAGGTAACCGGGACAGAATCCTGAACGAATACTTTGAATGGATGATCCGGCTCGTGTGCGACGGGAAGTATTCAAGAGGATTGTCCTGGAGGCAACTCTTCCGTCTGCTTCACGAGACGGAGTTCATTTATATTCTGGAGATGGATGGCAACCGGGCCGACGACGGCATTGATCTTCGGTACCGGTTCGCCTTCGACTCCGGTTATAACGAGCGAACCATCGACGAGGTCATGGGCAACGAGCCGTGCAGCATCCTCGAAATGATGGTCGCACTGGCGCAGCGCTGTGAAGAGCATATTACGGACGACCCCGACAGCGGGAATCGGACTGGCAAATGGTTCTTCGAGATGATCGAAAGTCTTGGACTGCTGGATATGGATGACGGCCACTTCGAGAAGGTCATCGCGGCTGATATTCTCGATCGCTTTATGCGAAGGGAATACCGGCCCGATGGCCGAGGCGGGCTGTTCACCATATCTGACAGCGAGCACGATATGCGCGAAGCCGAAATCTGGTATCAAATGATGTGGTATCTGAACGAGAACATCTATGGAAGGAGAAAATGAAATGGACAGATTGGCGGTTGTGAATCTGAACGATTTATATTTGACCAGAACCGATGCGAGCAAGGCGTTCAGAAAGGTCTCCCGAAACTTCGGAAGGGTGAAGGGCAGCATCTTCTGCTTTGCCGCGAGTCTCGGAATCCTGTATGTTCTGGTCTACGACCTGATGAAGCACGTGGATGCCCTGGAGGATCGTGTAAAAACGAATGAAACGGCGGGATAAGCAATGATCGATTTTCTGATGATTTCTACCCGCTCGACCAAGCGCGGGATCATTGAGATTTACCCAAAGTTCATCATCAGAAATCCAAGCCAGCATCTGATGATTCGCGGCGGGGATTTCTACGCGATTTGGGTAGAGGAAAAAGGCCTGTGGTCTACCAGTGAGCAGGATGCGGTGGATATCATCGATGGAGAGCTGGATAAGTACGCCAAGGAGAATGCTTCGCGCTTCGAGACTGGATACAAGGTGCTGCATTTGTGGGATGCCGAAAGTGGCATGATCGATGTATGGCACAAGTATTGCCAGCGTCAGATGCGCGACTCCTTCCATATGCTGGACGAAAAGCTGATATTCTCCAATACCAAAACAGACCGAAAGGACTATGCCTCCAAGCGCCTGCCCTATCCTCTGGAAAAGGGTGATACCAGCGCGTGGGACAAGCTGCTTTCGGTCTTATATTCTCCTTCCGAACGCAGGAAGATCGAATGGGCGATCGGCAGCATCGTATCCGGTGACAGCCGGAAGCTGCAAAAGTTCATGGTTTTCTATGGTGCGGCGGGAACCGGCAAATCCACGATCATTGGTATTATCGAGCAACTATTTGAGGGCTATACGGCGACCTTCGACAGCAAGGCGCTTGGCCAGAGCAGCAACGCGTTTGCCCTGGAGCCCTTCAAGAAGAACCCACTGGTAGCCATCGAGCATGACGGCGATCTGAGCAGGATCGAGGACAACACCCGGATCAACAGCCTGGTCTCTCATGAACGGATGAGCGTGAACGAAAAGTTCTCCAAGATGTACGAGAACAACTTCAAATGCTTTCTGTTCATGGGCACGAACCGGCCTGTGAAGATCACGGATGCCAAGAGCGGCCTGCTGAGACGACTGATTGACGTATCACCCACCGGCGAAAAACTGCGGCCGAGCGAGTACAAGCAGCTGATGAAGCAAATCAGCTTTGAGCTTGGCGCCATCGCGCAGCATTGCATGGATGTGTATCTCGAAGAGCCGGATGCGTACGACGATTATATTCCGCTGAACATGCTCAGCGCTTCTAATGACTTTTACAACTTTGTGCTGGACAGCTGGGCGATATTCAACAAGGAAGATGAGACCACGCTGAAAGCCGCATGGACGATGTATAAAGCCTATTGTGAAGACGCGAAGGTGGCTTATCCATATTCTCAACGCGCCTTTAAGGAGGAACTGAAGAACTACTTCAGAGACTACAAAGAACGCGAGATCCTGGCTGACGGAACGCGGGTGCGGAGCTACTATAAGGGCTTCCGAAACGAGAAATTCGAGGAGGAGAAGCCTGAGAAAAAAGAAGAAGCGCCAAAACCGGCGATTGAGCTCATTCAGCAGCCATCTATATTTGACAGCGAGTATGCGGACTGTCCTGCGCAGTATGCCAACGATGCCGGAACCCCTTCAAGAAAGTGGGAGAACGTGAAGACACTGCTTCGCGACCTGGACACCAGCAAACCGCACTATGTCAAAACTCCGGAACAGTTGATCGTGATCGACTTTGATATTCTGGGGCCGGACGGCGAAAAGAGTTTTGAGCGAAATCTGGAGGAAGCCAGCAAATGGCCGCCCACCTATGCAGAGGTGAGCAAGAGTGGGAAGGCCATCCATCTGCATTATATTTACGATGGCGATGTGAGCCAACTCTCAAGGATCTATGCGGATCACATTGAGATCAAGGTTTTTAACGGCAACAGCAGCTTACGGAGGAAACTCTCGCTGTGCAACAAGCTGCCCATCGCCCATCTTTCATCCGGACTGCCCTTGAAGGAGGCGAAGAAAATAGTCAACTTCGATTCTGTTCAAAGTGAAAAGGGCCTGCGAACTTTGATTAAGAGAAACTTGAATAAGGAAATTCATGCAGGCACGAAGCCGAGCATCGACTTCATCTACAAGATCCTTGAGGATGCCTACAAGGATGACAAGCTGAGCTACGATGTGAGCGACATGCGCAACGCTGTCCTGGCATTCGCGGCACACAGCACCCATCAGGCTGATTACTGCATCAAACTGGTGAATAAGATGCAGTTCAAGTCGAAAGACAAAGAGGTGACGCCTGATATTCCCAGCGAAGCGCCAATCGTGTTCTACGATGTGGAGGTCTTCCCGAACCTGTTCCTCATCAACTGGAAGCTGCAAGGTGAAGGCAAGCCGGTTGTGCGAATGATCAACCCGAAGCCCGCCGAGGTGGAGGAATTGATGCGCTACAGGCTGATTGGTTTCAACTGCCGACGGTACGACAATCATATTCTCTGGGGTCGTTTGATGGGTTATAGCAATATGCAGCTGTATAACCTGAGCCAGCGGATCGTGAACGGCAACAGTAAGCGAAACGACGCATTCTTTGGCGAAGCCTACAATGTGAGTTATACCGACGTGTATGATTTCGCGTCCGCCGGCAACAAGAAGAGCCTGAAGAAGTTCGAGATCGAACTGGGCATTCATCATCAGGAGCTTGGGCTGCCATGGGATAAGCCTGTTCCGGAAGAACTTTGGCCGAAAGTTGCTGAGTATTGCGACAATGACGTGATTGCCACTGAGGCGGTGTTCAACCATCTGAGCGCGGACTGGACGGCAAGACAGATTCTGGCTGACATTGCGGGTTTGACCGTGAATGACACGACGAACCAGCTGACCACTCGAATCATATTTGACCAGGTGCGCAAGCCGCAGGCGGAATTCAACTACCGCGATCTGAGCCAGCCGGTGCATGAGCTGAAGCAGGAGGTGTACAAGTTCCTGCTGGAGGCAACGCCGGAGATGATGGAAGTGAAGCATGGCGAGGACGAGAGTCTGCTGCCATATTTTCCTGGGTATACCTTTGAGAAAGGCGTGTCCACCTATCGCGGCGAGGAAGTCGGAGAAGGCGGTTATGTCTACGCAGAGCCGGGTATGTACGGCAATGTGGCACTGCTGGATATCGCTTCGATGCACCCGCACAGCGTGATTGCAGAGTGCCTGTTCGGCCCAACCTTCACGAGACGATTCAAGGAAATCGTGGATGGACGTGTGAGTATCAAGCACAAGGCCTGGGACGAGGTCAATCATATTCTGGACGGCAAGCTGGCGCCTTACATCAAGAAGGTGCAGAGCGGCGAGATGACCGCCAAGGAGCTGGCGAATGCTCTGAAGACGGCCATCAACTCCGTGTATGGATTGACCAGCGCGGCCTTTGAGAACGCCTTCCGCGACCCGAGAAACAAGGACAACATCGTAGCCAAGCGCGGCGCCCTGTTCATGGTGAACCTGAAGAATGAGGTGCAGAAACGCGGCTTCAAGGTAGCCCATATCAAGACGGACTCCATCAAGATCCCTGAAGCGAACATGGACATTATCAACTTTGTGATGGAATACGGCAAGCGCTATGGTTACACATTTGAGCATGAGGCGACTTATGACAAGATGTGCCTGGTGAACAATGCCGTATATATCGCAAGATACGACGATGCCGACAACTGCATGGCCAAGTACGGCTATGTGCCGGGCGATGTGAAGGATCATCCACTGGCGTGGACGGCGACTGGCAAGCAATTCCAGGTACCGTATGTCTTCAAAACCCTGTTCAGCCGGGAGCCCATCCAGTTCAAAGACATGTGCGAGACCTTCTCGGTCAGCGGCGCATTATATTTGGACATGAATGAGCAGCTGCCTGACGTAGAACCGGAGGAGAAGGCATTCCAGAAGGCGCTGAAGGAAGCCGGTCTGAAGTTTGAGGACTGGCAAGACCTGAAGGCTGACGCCCAGCGCTCGACGCTGGATATTCCGACCGAGCGGAATCTGAGGGATCTGGAAAGCCAGATTGCCTGCGGTCACGACTACCACTTTGTGGGAAAGGTTGGCGAGTTCACGCCCATCAAAGCCGGCTGCGGAGGCGGACTGCTGATGCGGGAAGCCGGAGGCAAGTATTCGGCTGCGAGCGGGACCACCGGTTTCCGCTGGATGGAAAGCGAGATGGTAACGGCGCTTGGACGAGAAGCCGACATTGACCGCGGTTACTATGACAAGCTGGTGAATGACGCCATTGAAACCATTAACCAGTATGGCGACTTTGAATGGTTCCAGAGCGATGACCGCTTTGATGTGCCTCCTGAAGGTGATGCTCATGACGGAGTGTAATACCACTGCTGACAATCGAAGAACTTTTCACATCGGTTATGTGCGGAAAGACGGAACATCCGGAAGCTATCCGCTACAAGCTGATCCCTGGACGATCTTGGACCTGGCATGGGCGAGCGAGAAATGCTGGTTTATGCCAGGTTCTTCTGTAACTATCACAGATGACTTGGGAAATTCAAAAACTTTCATAAAGGAGAAATGACTTATGATCGGACGTACGATCGCTGTTGATGACACTCGTTTTATCTTTGCTACCAACTTCTCTGGCGACCCTTCCAAGGATCGCTTTGCCGACTCCCGCCGCAAGGCTAATCTGCTGATCCCCGATCCCGAACAGGCGAAGGATCTGATCAAGGCCGGCTTCAAGGTGCGTGAGACCCGTCCGCGGCCCGATGACGATCCGAACGAGTTCGTTCCGGAATACTTCGTGACGGTACTGCTGAAGTACCGCAACCGCGCCGGCCAGCCGGTGAAGTATCCGCCCAAAGTATATTTGGTGAGCGGCAACAATGAGCCGGTGTTGCTGGATGAGGACAGCGTATCCTGCATCGACAGCATGCGGGTGAAGAACGTGAACGTCATCCTGAACCCGTATGAGTACGATCCCGTGAACAACGGCCTGAGCCTGTACATCCGCACGATGTATGTAGAGCAGGATCTGGATGACGATCCCTACGCGGCTCGGTATCGTTCCCGTCAGGAGGACTACGAGGAAGAGCCCTTTTAAGAAACCCCAACAGAAAGCAGGAATGGAAATGGCAAACATCAATTTGTATGCGCATCAGCTGGACGCCATTGAGCGGATGAAGAACGGCTGCGTGGTTTGCGGCGGCGTGGGCAGTGGTAAAAGTCTGACAGCGATCAGCTACTACTACCTCGTTAATGGCGGTGAGATCGGATGCCTGCAAGGCGAAGATTATATTCCCATGGATGACCCGCCGATGGACCTGTATATCATCACCACGGCCAGAAAGCGGGACACCTTTGAATGGGAAAAAGAGCTTGCTCCATTCCTGCTTTCAACTTCCAAAGAAACCAATCTCTACTGCAACAAGGTTGTGGTGGACAGTTGGAACAACGTTCAGAAATACGTGGAGGCGGAGAACGCCTTCTTTATATTTGATGAACAGCGTGTGGTTGGGAATGGTGTATGGGTGAAAAGCTTCTTGAAGATTGTGAAGCACAATCGATGGATTCTACTATCGGCAACCCCCGGGGATACTTGGAGCGATTATATCCCTCTGTTCATCGCCAACGGGTTCTACAAGAACCGCACGCAGTTCAGCCGTGAACACATTGTATATTCCCACTTTACCAAGTTCCCTAAGATCGAGCGGTATCTTGGAGAGCAGCATCTGGAACGGCTGCGGGATTCTATCCTGATTGACATGGATTTCAAACGCCCGACGGAAGCGCATCACGAAGATGTGTACGTGCAATACGACGTATCGCTGTACAAGGACCTGATGCGTTCCCGCTGGGATATTTGGAAGAACGAACCAATTGAGAACGCCAGCGGCCTGTGCTACTGTCTACGGCGTGTGGTCAATCAGGATGACAGCCGTCAGCGCATGGTGCTGGAGATCGCCGAGAACCATCCCAGGATGATTATATTTTACAGCTTCGACTATGAGCTGGAGATCCTTAAGAATCTTGGATGGGCCGCCGGAACGGAAATGGCAGAATGGAACGGTCATAAGCATGAGCCGATTCCTAAAGCTGAACGGTGGGTATATTTTGTGAATTACGGCGCCGGGTCGGAAGGATGGAACTGTACGGAAACGGACACCATCCTTTTCTATTCCCAGAACTACAGCTACAAGGTCATGGTGCAGGCAAGCGGACGGATTGACCGTCTGAACACGCCATTCCATGACCTTTACTATTACCATCTGAAAAGCCGCAGCGGCATCGATCTGGCGATCAGCCGGGCTTTGAAGGATAAGAAAACATTCAACGAAAGCCGCTTTGTGAAGTGGTGATCTGAAAGGAGAAAATGAAGATGGATAATCAGAAAACCCGTGAAGAGCAGTTCGAGGAAAAGATGCGCAAGCTGGAGCGGATCGGCCTGTGTGTGCTGGCCGGAGCTTCGGTGATCGCCGCGGTCTACTGCCATCGACAGATGAAGAAGACCGTGAAGCTGGTTAGCAAGGCGGCGGAGGGCGTTGCCGAGCTGACTGTGGTGGACATCCAGCATGACATTGTGGATATGGCGATCAATAATGCCGCCAATCGTGAGGTTGGCCGTGTGGTGAACCGGGCTGTGCACAATGTGGAGGATGAGATGATCCACCAGACCCAGAAGTACGTCCGGGATGCGGTGAAGGAGAGCTATGGCAAGCTGAGCAAGACCGTATCCGACGCCATTGCCAGGGAAGCGGCCAAGGTGGACAGCAACCAGATCATGGAAGACGCCACCGAGAAGGCGAAGGAGATGCTGCTGGAGCGATTCGACGGCAAGTTGGATGGGCTTATGAGCGACTACCAGCGGAATCTGGACAACGTGGGCAAGATCTACCAGTCCATTGCCTCTTCCATGGCGGATAAAGCGGGTAAGGACGTTACCCTGAAGCTGGGGTGATTGTCATGACATACAGAGAACAGGTCATAGAAACCACAAAGCTCGCATGTCAGGACATCATTGATCGGATTGAAGAGCTGGTTCCGGATACGGAAGGCGTGATCTCCACCGAGATCCATATTCGTATTCCGACGATGACGGACAAAGCTGATTCCATTCCGACCTGCGAAATTCACACAGAGGTCTATCCAAAGATGCAGACCGTCGAAAAAATCATCGAGGTGATTTCTGATGTATGAGAGTAACCTTTGGGCGCCTCAAGGCTGGCAATGCCCGATCTGTAAGCGTGTATATTCTCCGACTACGCCGATGTGCTATAGTTGCGGGAATCAGCAGACCATAACAATGGATCATGTAACAGTTCCGATGATAAAGGAGGATAACCGCAATGAACAAAGTTCCAGTTGCCTCGACGGAAGTGCTTTTAGTGAGCTTCGACCTGACACACGGCAAGGACAATCGCCTGTGTATTGTGGGAAAGAAGGATGGCGACAAGGGAGCGATCACGATCGTGAATGCCTTTGAGGGCCAGGATGCCGAGGATATTTTCAAACTGCTGTCCACAGCTGACCATGAGAAAAAGCCATGGAGCGAAGACCACGGGTATTATCGTTGCCCATACTGCAATTCCGAATTTGATGATGATTTGCCGTATGCGTGCAGAACACCTGATTTCCACATGCCGAAATATTGTCCGGATTGTGGAAAACCAATCTTGATGAATCAGGAGGAAAAAGAAAAATGAAGATCGGTATTAACATTACTAAACCTATGATGCCCGGCCAGTATATTCTGGATGTCGATCATGCCCGAAGCGTTGGGATCGAGCGGGTGATTTTCAATGCACCAGCGACTATCGTGATTTGGAAAGACGGTTCCAAAACGGTGGTGAAGTGCGCCAAGGAAGACTTTGACCCTGAGAAGGGTCTGGCCATGGCGATTGCCAAGAAGGCACTTGGCAACAAAGGCTCATACTACAGCGTGTTCAAGAAGTGGTTGCCGGATATTTCCGGTGAGGACATGGATGGCGACAAAGAGCTGTATGAGCAGATGAAGCTGGATCTGGATACTACTCCGATCAAGAAGGCATTCAGCGACTTTGCCAATAATGTGAATAATTTTACCAAACGTTTCTGCAAGGACAGTGAGGAGAATGTGAAATGAGCTTTCAGTACGACGATTACTTGAAGGGTCATATTTCCGCAGTCCAGAAAGCGGCCGACTGGATTGTTCTTCACTGCCAGGACATGATCCTCAAGGTGGATGAGTACAAGCTTCGGTGTCATATTTCCATGCATGACAACAGCAAGCTGTCTCCCGAAGAGTATGACGCTTATGACGCATATTTCTATGGTGGCAACAAATCCCACAAGGTTGTTACTGACTTCAATTATGCGTGGCTGCATCATATTCACTGCAATCCGCATCACTGGCAGTATTGGATTCTGGTACACGATGATGAGCCGGAAGAGATCCTGGAAATGCCGCTGGAGTATGTGATCGAAATGATCGCCGACTGGTGGAGTTTCAGTTTCCGCAGCGGTAATCTTCGTGAGATCTTCGGCTGGTATGACAAGCACAAAGAGATGAAGCTCCATCCAAAGACCAGAAAAGTCGTCGAGGATATTCTGGCAAGGATCAAGGTGGAGCTGGATAAGGAGGAAGCCGATGAGAAGGGATAATGGAGCGGCTGGCGGCATGACTCTGAGCGGAACACTGGCCGTTATATTTATCGTTCTCAAGCTTGTTGGTGTGATCAATTGGTCATGGCTGTGGGTGCTCGCTCCCATATGGGCACCCACGGCTATACTTGCAGTTATCCTGTTCTGGGTTGTTTGCAAGTATAAGTGATCTGCTGCTGAAAGGAGAAAAATGAAATGCTAACTACCATTCGTCTCAATCAGATGGATATTGAAGAGCTCATCGCGAACAGCTTCCGAACGAAAACGGATAAAGTATCCATCGAAGTGAAAAAGACAATGGTCGGATACGCGCAAAATGAACATGAGGAAACGGAGGTCGAGGCCGTGATCCTCTTGGATGATCCGAAACCCAAGTTCGTTGGGCTTGAATCGGATTATCTCAATAAGCGTAATCCTGGCTAAGTAAAGGAGAAAAATGATGGATTTCAAGGTAACAGGAGGAACCCATCATGTTCAGACTGATTCAAACAAGCGACACCAGGGGTGACTGTACTGCGAGCTATGATGTCCAGCTGGATAAAGAGTACACCGTAAAAGAGTTTCTGGAGACTGTCCTGACGCAGAAGGCCGACGAATGGGGCGGCATCTACTTTATGGTTCGTTCCAAGAAACTCTTTTGGCAGAACCCGAGCTGCGAATACAAAAACGGCAACCGTGTCGGACCTGCCTGGGCAAGTATTCTGACGCGCTATGGCAGCAGAAAGATTGTCCGGGCATGTTCCGATGGCGGGTGGACACGGATGGATTACTATATCTGGCTGGACAGCCCGCAGGATCAGCCCAAGGTTCCGACTGAAAAGGAGGAAAATGAAGCCATGATTCATCTTGAAGTGGAGGATTATTGCCATGGATGCTCTGACTTCGAGGCAGATGTGAGAAAAGATTCGGTATATTCGTTCGACCGCTGTGTCGGAACGGATACTACAGTTCGCTGTACACATCGCAACCGCTGCGAAGTGATTTTCCGCCATCTTGAAAAGAAGAAAAATGAAAATTTGGAGGATAAAGAGGGACCTGACACATGAATGAACTCATCTTTGGCCAGACGGTCAAGAAGATATGCGATGACATCAATCGTTCCAACGCAAAGGACTGCAACCTGAAGCGCGAGAATGGTAACATCAACGGCGATACCCCTATGGGGGCGATGCTCCAGCAGGGTGCCAACACAGCTAAGGAATACTATCTGGAAACCATGGTTGATCCGGAGATCGCCAACCTGCACCGCAAGGGCTGGATTCATATTCATGATCTGGACTTTTACGGCTGGACCACCACCTGCACGCAGATCGAGCTGCGGAAGCTGTTCAAAGGTGGCTTCAACACCGGGCACGGGCATCTGCGTGAGCCGAAGAGCATCGGCAGTTACGCGGCCCTGGCGGCAATCGCTATCCAGAGCAACCAGAACGACCAGCACGGCGGACAGAGCATTGTGGATTTCGACTACGCTATGGCGGACGGCGTGCGGCTGACATATCAGCGATATTTGCGGGAAGCATTTCAGATTCAATCTGATCTGCTGAATAACGCGGAGATGAAGTACGACACCGATCTGAGATGGCGCGAGGAATATGCCATGAAGAAGACCGTCCGCGATACCTATCAGGCGATGGAAGGCCTGATCCACAACCTGAACACCATGCACAGCCGGGCCGGGGCGCAGGTGCCGTTCAGCAGCATCAACTACGGCATGGACACCTCCTGGGAAGGACGGCTTGCCATGGAGCAGCTGCTGTTGGCGACCGAGGCGGGGCTTGGCAATGGCGAAACCCCAATCTTCCCGATTCAGATCTTCCGCGTGAAGGAAGGCGTGAACTACAACCCCGAAGATCCGAACTATGACCTGTTCAAGCTGGCGATGCGGGTAAGTGCCAAGCGGCTGTTCCCGAACTTCAGCTTTATCGATGCGCCGTTCAACCTGAAATACTGGAAGCCCGGCCATCCCGAAACCGAAGTCGGCTATATGGGCTGCCGGACCCGTGTGATGGGCAACGTCTGCGGACCCGAGATCGCTCCCGGACGCGGCAACCTGAGCTTCACATCCATCAACCTCCCCAGACTGGCCCTTGAGTCGGATCATGACACGAGGGTCTTTTTCATTCACCTGAACGGCATTCTGCATAAGGTGATGAAGCAGCTTCTCCAGCGCTATCTGGTGCAGGCGGAGCGGACTGTGCGCAATTTCCCATTCCTGATGGGTGAAGGCGTGTGGATGGACTCGGATAAGCTGGGTCCGGACGACTGCGTGGTGGAGGTGCTTCGACACGGTACGCTGTCCATCGGATTTATCGGCCTGGCGGAAACCCTCAAGGCACTGATCGGCAAGCATCATGGCGAGAGCGAGGAAGCTCAGAAGCTGGGTCTGGAGATCGTGCAGTATATTCGCAACTTCTGCGACGAGCAGAGCGAAGAGCTGGGCTTGAATGTGACCTGCCTGGCTACGCCCGCTGAGAGCTTGTCGGGACGGTTTGTGCGGATGGACAAGGAATTCTACGGCGAGATCGAGGGTGTGACAGATAAGGACTACTACACCAACAGCTTCCATGTGCCGGTGTACTTTCCCATCTCCGCAGCCCGCAAGATTGAGCTGGAGGCGCCTTATCACGCGCTGACGAACGCCGGGCATATTTCTTACGTGGAAATGGATGGTGACCCTACAAAGAACCTGGAGGCCTTTGAGGCCATTATCCGCCACATGAAGGAATGCGGCATCGGCTATGGCAGCATCAACCATCCGGTGGATCGTGACCCCGTGTGCGGCTACAACGGCATCATTGGTGACGTGTGTCCGCACTGCGGAAGACGACATACCTGGAAGGAAATCGAGAAGATCGCTCGTCCCAAGGGCGATGAGCTGAAAAACGTGAAGGAGGATATTCTGAATGAAGATTGAGGTTAAGGGCGGCGAGATCAGCAGCAAGGAGCTTCTGTGGTATCAGGAGCATGGGCAAGAGAAGTTTGGTACGGCGCTGGACTCGATGGAGATCACTATTCTGGACGACGATACCGCCGAGGTGAAGTATAACCTTGTGGGTCAGCCGTTCGAGCGCATCCGTCGCATCACCGGCTATCTGGTGGGTACGATGGACCGCTGGAACAACGCCAAGCAGGCGGAGGAAAGGGACAGGGTGAAGCACGATGTGTGAACCGGCGATGGAGATCAAACGCGATAAGCGCGGCTTCTATACGCTGTATATCGACGGCGTATTCGAGGGCAACTACGATTCCTACACCGAGGCAGCTCACGCCTATGAGCAAATCGAATGGGGTGAAGCTTTAATTAAGGAATTGGTGAGCGCATGAGCATCTGGCAGAAACTGTCTCAGGCGTGCGTGATCGCCCTGATCCTGATTGCTGCTTGGGTAGCGTATCGGATTTATGCTGTTGGCCAGGCCTGGGTTTGGATCATCGCGTACTGGATCGTACTGACGATGAAGAACCTGTGCGACTTCCTGGCGATCAAGAAGAAATGATATTTGAGGAGGGTTTGCGGAAATCGCATTCCCTCTTCTTTTTCTGGCGAAAGGAGATAAATATGGATATTCTGATTCACTTTCTGACGACCGTAGCCGGAAGCTTTGTAGGGATTATTCTCGCTTCCTGGGTCGTGGACCGCTTTCACAACTGGCAGAGCAGAAGGAGGCATTAAGCGATGAATTTTAGAGTTTACGGATTCGAGCTGAATTCCTATGTGGACGGACCCGGCGTGCGGATGGCGATATTCTTCCAGGGCTGCCTGCATAAGTGTGATGGCTGCCACAATCCCGGTTCATGGCCCATGTATGGCGGTGATAAGATCGATACGAATGTCTTCTGCAAAGCTATGGCTGGCGACTCGCTGCTGACTGGTATTACACTAAGCGGCGGCGAGCCTTTCTTGCAGCCGGTGGCGGCGTTAGAGCTGGCCAGATACGCCCATTTCAAGAATCTGAACGTATGGTGCTACACAGGCTATACCTTTGAACAGATCATGGAATGGGAAGACAACCGCAAGACTCTGCTCAAAGAGATCGACGTGCTGGTGGATGGGCCATTTGAGAAGGATAAGATGTCGCTGGATATTCCCTGGCGAGGTAGCAGCAATCAGCGGCTGATTGACGTGAAGAAATCTTTGGAGAAAGGCGAGGTGGTTCTGTATGACGGAGCCGACACCCAAGGAAGTCAGGTTTGACCTGTACTGCAAGAAGTGCGAGCACGAAAAGCTCGACGACGCTGAAGATCCTTGCAACACCTGCCTGGAGCAGTGCTGGAATGAAGGAACTGACCAACCGATCAATTATAAGGAGAAAGAAAAATGACGCCGAACAAGTATCAGAAGGAAGCTTTGAGAACCGAAAGCCCGATTCCGTGGATGCGGGCCAATGACAGCACATTCCGCCTGTTGCAGGGTCTGATGGGCCTCAATGGCGAGGCTGGCGAAGCGATCGATATTCTCAAGAAGCATCTGTTCCAGGGCCACGATCTCGACCGGGAGCACTTGGCGAAGGAGCTGGGGGACGTGGCGTGGTATCTCGCGGTCAGTGCGGATGCGCTGGGTTATTCGCTGGAGCAGATCCTTCAGATGAACATCGACAAGCTGCGTGCGAGGTATCCGGACGGGTTCGAGTCGGAGCGGAGCCTGCATAGAGCGAGTGAGGACGAGTAAAATCCGTGCCCACTTTTGTTTTCAAAAACGGGCATATGCCCACTTTTGTTTGAAAACTTGAGTGAAAAACTTTGAGAAAAGTGGGCTTGTGGCCAAAAAAAGTGGGCAAAAGCCCACTTTTGCGAGATAAAAGTGGGCAGAAAAATGGGCTCAAAAACGGCTAAAATCGGACAAAAAGTGCCAAAATCGGCCTTTTTTCGGGGTTTTTGAGGCATTTTTCGGCAAAAATCGAGGTTTCTGCCCATTTGCCCACTTTTGTTTTCTAATTCTATAAAAAATTAAAAAATTAAATATTATATATAATAGAGCAGAAAAAGTGGGCATTTGGCCACAAGCTAAAAATTGATCATTCAGAAGGGAGGAATGCGATAAGACCAACTTTATATTTTCAAAGCCGCCCTGACCAAGGTTCGCTGTGGTATAATGAACTTAGCCGAACTTTGGATTGGAGGCGGTCGGATGCGGAAAGACCGAGATGAATACAATAAGATCTACAAACTGGACATGAATGAAGAATGGACCGGCGGCGCTTACGACGAAGAAGGCGAGGCCGTGTTCTGCGATATTTGCGGTGGCGAACTGAAATGGGACCAGGCGAAAGGAGAATGGCACTGTCCGGAATGCGGACAGGTTATGAGCCGGGCCGTATATTTTGATTATATCGGCGCGGAACCGCCAGGAACCGAATGTCTGATCAATTGCCGCGAAAACTATCCGTTCTGCAAGAAATACTGCGATCGATATTTAATCGATCCCCGAGACCCTATGCTGGAATAAGACCCCCACGCTTCAGAAAGTCCCATGCGAGACTGCATGGGCTTTTTCTTTGTCCGCGTGAAAAACATGCCCTTTTATGAAGAGAGAAGACAATATGCGCCTTCCCTCTTCTTTTGTGCTGAGAAAGGAGGGCACGGCTTTATGAAAGCGACCAAACTGGAGCGTGACTTTCAGAGAGCGTTGATCAAGGAACTGAAAGTCATGTTCGAGGGCTGCATCATCACGAAGCTGGACTCCGGACATATTCAGGGCATTCCAGATCTTCTGATTCTCTGGGGAAAGCATTGGGCAACGTTGGAGTGCAAGCAGAGCGCGAACGCTCACAGGCAGCCCAATCAGGAGTATTACGTGAAACGGATGAACAGCATGTCCTTTTCAAGATTTATATTTCCCGAGAACAAGGAGGACGTTCTGAATGAACTGGAACAGGCATTCCGAGCTGGAGGGAAGCCATGCGTTTCTAAGCGCAAGTAAGTATCACTGGATCAATTATGATTCGGATAAACTTGCCGACAGCTACAAGAGCTTTCTGGCGACACAGAAAGGAACCGAGCTTCATGAGTTTGCTTCCCGCTGCATCGTGCTTGGACAGAAACTGCCCAAGAGCCAGAAAACACTGAACATGTTCGTGAACGATGCCATCGGCTATAAGATGCAATCAGAACAGGTGCTCTACTATTCTGATAATTGTTATGGAACGGCCGACGCCATCGCATTCCGAAACGGCATGCTTCGGATTCATGATCTGAAAACCGGCAAGGTGCCGGCGCACATGGAACAGCTGATGGTGTATGCCGCGCTGTTCTGCCTGGAATACAAGGTGAAACCAGGAGACATCAATATGGAACTTCGCCTCTATCAGAACGATGAGGTGGTCTTTCATAACCCCGAACCCACCGAAATTGCGCCGATCATCGACAAGATCATCACTTTCGACAAAATCATCAATCGAATGAAGGAGGACGACTGACTATGGAATATAAAGTCATCAACACGGTTTACGAATTATATTCTCAGCGTCATCCTTACCGGATTGACGAGCTTGCGACGATGGGCGTGCTGGAGGATATGTTCCATTCCGACGGCAGTCTGAACTGGGATTACATCAACAGTGAGATGCCGGAAGACACCTATGATGAATTGTGCCTGATGCACGTGTTCGACGAACTGGAGGACATTGAAATCGAGCTGGTTCCCGGCGAAATCTGGGAGGCCGCGTATGCTGAGGGCCTCAAACACGGGCAAATCCCGCCTCATGAGGTGCTGCATCGGGCTTACCATGATGTGTGGGAAGAAATCAACCCGGACACTGTTCTTTATCACTACGGCATGCCGAGACGGTCCGGTCGGTATCCCTGGGGTTCCGGCGAAGATCCGTACCAGCACAGTGGCGACTTCATCAGCCGTGTTCAGGAGCTGCGCAAGCAAGGAATGAGCGAAGCTGAGATCGCCAAAGCCGTCGGATTGAAGAACACGACTGAACTGAGGACCCATTATTCCAATGCCATCAATCAGCGGCGTTCCGATCAGATCGCCAGAGCGCGTTCCATGCTGGCTGATGGCAAGAGCCAGGCCGAAGTGGCCCGCGAAATGGGGATCAATGAGAGTACGCTGCGCTCCCTGCTGAACGAGCGTTCCGCAGCCCGCACCAATGCCGCGCAGAACACTGCCGACTTCCTGCGTCAGCAGATTCAGGAAAAGGGCATGATCGACGTTGGTACAGGTGTGGAAAGGGAACTGGGCATCAGCCGGGAAAAGCTTAATCAGGCTTTGCAGATCCTTCAGGATGAAGGCTACGAGGTCTATGGTGGCGGCGTTCCACAGGTGACCAATCCCGGCAAACAGACCAACATCAAGGTCATTTGCCCGCCCGGAACCGAGCATAAGGAGATCTATGACTTCGAGAATGTCCATACGATCACCGATTACAAGATGCGGGTGGATGAAAACGGCGAAGAACACTTTGAGCGTGGCTTTGAATACCCCGCTTCGATGGATTCCAGCCGGCTGATGATCCGTTATCGGGACGATGTCGCGCCTGATGGGCATACAGGCATCGAAAAGGACGGCACCATTGAGATTCGCCGCGGTGTGGAAGATCTGGATCTTGGCGACAGCCACTATGCGCAGGTTCGCATTCTGGTTGATGGCGATAAGTACATGAAAGGTATGGCCTTTTACAGTGATGATCTGCCGGATGGCGTGGATGTGGTGTTCAACACCAACAAAACGCCAGGACAGGATGTGCTGAAGGGCATCAAGAAAGACGACCCAAACAACCCATTTGGCGCCCTTATCAAGGAGGAAGGCGGCCAGTACCACTATGTCGATGAAAATGGACAGGTGCAGCTGGGCCTGATTAACAAGACGAGGGCCGAAGGTGACTGGGGAGAATGGGCTGATTCGCTGCCGAGCCAGTTCCTGAGCAAGCAGAGCATGCAGCTGATCAATAAGCAGCTCAATTTGGCTTCCGCTGACAAGCAGGCTGAGTTCGATGAGATCTGTGCTCTGACCAATCCGACTGTCAAGAAGCAGCTGCTGGAAACTTTCGCCAATGATTGCGATTCCGCGGCCGTTCACTTGCAGGCGGCAGCCCTTCCGAGGCAGAAATATCAGGTGATCCTGCCCATTGCGACAATGAAGGACAATGAGGTTTACGCGCCCAACTATCAGGACGGCGAAACCGTGGCCCTGATTCGGTATCCGCATGGCGGTACTTTCGAGATTCCGATCCTGACAGTGAATAACAAGCAGCCTGATGGACGTAGGATTCTCGGAAACACACCTGAAGATGCCATTGGTATCAATGCAAATGTTGCCGCTCGTTTGTCGGGCGCTGACTTTGACGGTGATACTGTTATGGTAATTCCCTGCAATTCGCCCGGAAGCAAGGTGAAGATCACTTCCACTCCGCCTTTGAAAGGTCTGGAAGGCTTCGACCCCAAGATGAGCTATGGCTATTCCCGTGTGGAAACCGACGCCAACGGCAAGGAACACTATTACAGGGATGGTCATGAGTTCAAGCGCATGACGAAGAGCGCCACCCAAATGGAAATGGGCAAGGTATCCAACTTGATTACTGATATGACGCTGAAGGGCGCCAGTCAGGAAGAGCTGGCCCGTGCCGTGCGCCACTCCATGGTGGTCATCGATGCCGAGAAACACAAGCTGGACTGGAAGCAAAGCGAGGTTGATAATGGGATCGCCGCCCTGAAAAAGAAGTACCAGGCCCATCCCGATGAGGATGGTACCATGCATTACGGGGCGTCTACTTTAATCAGCCGTGCCAAATCGCCTGAAGCTGTGCTGAAGCGCAAGGGAACTCCTAAAATAGACCCCCAGACTGGGGAATTGAGCTATAAGGAGGTCCGGGAAGAATATACCGACAAGCATGGAAAGAAGAAATTCAGAACTCAGGATTCGACTCAAATGGCTGAGGTAAAAGACGCCCGGAAGCTATCCTCTGGAACCCCCCAGGAAGAAGCATACGCTGACTATGCGAATCGCATGAAGGCGCTTGCAAACCAGGCCCGAAAGGAAATGGTGAACACTGGGAGGATCAAATATAGCGCAACCGCCAAGGAAACTTATCGCGATGTGGTCGATCACATGATGCATCAGCTGAACATCGCCCTCAAGAATGCGCCTCGCGAACGGCAGGCTCAGTTAGCTGCCAACAGCGAAGTAAAGGCCATGAAAAGGGCGAATCCTGGTATGACTCAGAAAGAGATCAAGAAACAGGGACAGCTGGCCCTCAGCAGGGCTCGCACTCGTTATGGGGCGCAGAGGCATCCGATCGACATTACAGAACGTGGTTGGCAGGCTATACAGGCTGGAGCGTTTTCAGAGTCCACTCTTTCTCAGATTCTGCGTTTTGCGGACATCGATCAAGTCAGAACTTACGCAACGCCGCGTTCAACGACGACTTTGTCTGGCGGAAAGCAGGCGAGAATCAAGGCAATGAAAGCTTCTGGTTACACAACTGCTGAAATCGCGACTGCGCTTGGCGTTTCGCCTTCAACTGTATCGAAATACGGAAACTGAAAGGAGTGAACAACGATGGCGAATGAAGCTTGCATGCTGACAACCTTCGACAATCCGTACAATCCGTTCACTCACTTTGATCAGTGGCTGCACTTTGATACGGAAAAAGGCTACAATACTTGTGCTTATCTGGGACGGATCGCCAAGACAAGCGACGAGTTCTCGGATGAAGAGTACAACAGGGCCATTGAAGCCGCAATCGATGAGATAATTCGATTCGACTTCCGAAATATCTACAAAAAAGTATATAAAAATAAGGAAAAGCAGAAGGTATAGAAGCAAACCAGACATAGGGAGGGGGTCTTAAAAAACACACCCCCTCCCTGCAT
>Ga0326512_10000124_pt1 | contig 62941 bp, 88 predicted proteins | sample 1_2617_0518_D_FD_203652 | JGI IMG/M metagenome (GOLD analysis project Ga0326512, IMG submission 203652) | Bovine rumen microbial communities from UC Davis, California, United States - 1_2617_0518 | ecosystem: Host-associated > Mammals > Digestive system > Stomach > Rumen | place: USA...
CCGGCGCGATGAAGGCCAGGGGGTGTTTATTTTTGACCCCTCCCCCATATACCAGTCAGACATGTGAATGCAGCATATTGAAACATATTTGAGTAAAAAAGTTTGGATTAACCAATTTTTATTTAATTTATTCAATTTTTTGTAAATTTTTAGTTTAAACAAAAGATTAATAAATTATGAACTTTTAACTTTTTACAAATTTTATGAACAATTTGACTAAGTTTTAAACTCAAAAACTTTAATTCAAACAATTTAATGCAAAAACTTTTTATTAATTTCTTTTTTATGAAACTTATTAATTGATTAAACGATGTTAATTAATTAAAGAATGCGTTAAAAACTTAAAAGAACAAGCATAGTCAAAAACTTTATTAAAGTTTAATCTAAAAAGACTAACAAAAGTTTTATACAGTAATACTTTAATTCTTAAACATCTATTAATTAACAAATGTAAATCTTTTAATGATAAAATGACTTTTAAAGATACTGGATTAGACTTATTAATTACAACTATCGGTAATAACATCAATAATTCTGATACAGGTAAAACAAAAAGTCATAGTAATCTAGTCCAAAAATACACTAAAACGGTCACTTTTTTCATACAAGTAAGGGTATGAATTTTATGTGATGTATGTGATGTTAGGATTAATTACTATTCAATTTTAAAAAATATTAAATTATACAATTATTACATGATTTATTATTACATTATTTGATTAAACTCTTTTCCTTTTATGCTACTTACTTAAAAACAATTAAATCAGCATGTAATCAATAATAAAACATAATGATCTAACTTTGTTTTTAAGCAGTATAGCATATAGAAAAGGAGTGATACATTATTTATGTCAACTATGTACGGAACAACATAGAAAACAACTAAATGAATGATAAACTTTTATAAAATTAAAGTTTAAAACTAATAATATTAATTTTTTGTTATGTAGGATCATAAGATACTATTAATAGTGTTATGTTAAACACAATAATAGTTTAATTTTATTTTAAACCATTTAAAATATTTCAATAGGGGGTAATAAAAATATGAAACATATACAGCACAAAAATATTATTCTTTAACTTTAATAATATACAGTTGAAATATGTCTAATGGATCTATCTCAACTAATCTTCTAGTTGCTCTTTCTATCTCTTCTTCCTCTTCAATGTCCGTCATATCATCAGTAATATTAGCTAAACGAGCAACTCTTTGACAAGAACAATAACCTTTTTCCATATCAAAGTCATACCAAGAAGCGAAATCTTCAAATGGGTTAAAAGGATTGTCTATAGTTGTAATATGGACTCTTTCTTTCATATTATTTCGCTCCTTTCAATACATTAGATATACTAGACTTAGATACACCTAATTTATCTGCAATTTGTTGTATAGTAAAATTACCATTAGCCGCCATAGCTTTAATACGAGTAATTTGTGCTTGTGTAAGAGTTCCTCTACGAGTTTGTGGCATAGATTTTTCTCTTAAAATATCTGGATCTGAATTTGCTAATATCTTTTTTAGTTTATTTTCAGATATAGCTCCAGCTTGTATAGCTTCCCATTGTTTATCTGTTATAGTGATATTTCTTTTTCTTCTAGATATAGCACCAACTTCTTCTCTATGTTTTGTCATCGCTCTTTGTCCTGCTTTCCTTTCATCTTCTGCTTTCATATCTGGATTTTTAGCTTTCTTTTTCTTAAGATCTGCGGCGGCAAGTCTAGTTGCTTGTCTTTCTTTAACACTATTTTTCATAGCATTGTTAAGAGCAACCTCTAATTCGGATACTTCTTTAGCATAAATTTTAGCAGCATTCTTATCATATTTAAGTTTTTCTGTCTTTTTCATAGATACTCTAGCTTGATTTGCTAAAGATTTCATACTATTAGCATAATCAGCATATAATACTTCCATTTTATGTTTTTGAGGTGATACTAGATCATATGCATCATCTACCGTTGACATTAATGGAATACCTGGTGTAGTTCTAGTTTTCTTACGATATATAATAGAACCATCTCTATTTTCAAATGACACAATACCAGTTTTTTTATCTTTGACCATAATTGGTTCATATTTTTCAACTTGTTTTGGATCATTCATATTATAAGTTATTTTTTCACCGCCAGAAGTCCATACAGTTTTAATACCAGTTTTTTTATCATAAGTAGAATCGGCATAATATAGTTTTTTATCATCGGCTTTTTGATAAATAAGAGAACCTTCTGGTCTAGATGGATCATACCATTTAGTACCTTTCATATTAATATGTGGTTCACCTTGTCTTTTTTCCACATTTACAGGTGATTTAGCTCTTGAAACAATGGTTCCAGCACCACCATATTTACCATTTTCTTTCTTTTGATATAACTGTTTTAATGATGTGATATTATTATCTTTATAACTTTGATTATAATCTAATTTATGTTTTTCAGCATCAATAACAACCATTGAATGTTTTACTGCTCTAGCTAAATGATCATCTGGTGCTCCTTGTAAAGTCATATCACTAATAAGATTAGATATTTTACCCATCTCTAAATCTGTTCTTTTCATTACTTTAAATTCTTTTCCATTACGATAATAATGTTCTTGACCATTTTTATCTATTGTTTTTAAATCATATTTATATGATTTAGGTTCAAAATCTTTTAATTGAGATAATTGTTCTCTTGATGATATTTTTACTCTTCCGTTATGAGTTGGAATGCACATAACTGTATCTCCATCAAAATCAGCACCTGACAATCTAGCAGCCACTTTAGAATTTATACAAATAGCATCTATAGATTGCTTACCAATCATTTTTTCTCCAATTTTATTCTTATTATTTACAGTACATATAGGAATTTCAAAAGTACCACCATGGGGATATCTTACAAGAGCTAATTTAGTTCCATCTTTATATCCAGGTGCATATACTTCATTATCTTTTAATGTATTATTTGGTAAAATAACATGATACTTCTGTCCAGGTAAAGCAGCGGCTTTTAAATCGACAGCAGCGCCATCACATTTATCTGCGAATTTTTGTAAATAATATTTTTTAACAGTTGGATTAGTTAATGACATAATATCTTCATATTCTGCTTTTTTGTCATCTTTAGCTAATTTTAATTGTTTTTCAGCTAATTGCAGAGATTGTTTAGATAAAAATTGTGATGGTAAAGCATCTTTCCATTCATTCCAATCTGATTCATCAGCTCTTTTATTAATAAGACCTAATTTTTTCTTACCATCTTTTTTATCAATATACCAATATTGTCCACCTAAATCTGCATCTTTAATATTAGATCCAAATGGATTATCAGGATCATCTTTAATTGGTTTTAAAACATCTTTCATCGGAACAGATCTCGATTTATTAGTATTAAATCTTACATCTATACCATCTGGTAAATCATCAGCATAAACAGCCATTCCTTTTAAATAATGAGCATTATCCACCATGATACGAACTTGAGAATACTTTTTATTATCTCCTAAATATAAATCTTGACAACCTCTACGTAATTCAATAACACCATCCATATCTATTCCACCATCTTCAGCATAACGAATTTGTAAACGTTTAGAATTTAATGATGTAGGATATGTAAATTTAGGTTCAAAAGTATCGCCACGATCATGAGTTGTATAATTATTAATAGTTTTTATTTTATCATAATTATATATTTCTTTGTATTGTACTTCTGGTTTAGCCAATACAACTTGATTGGTTTGTTGATTTTTATTAGTTGGCTGAGGTATACCACCTTTATAAACATGATATCCTTGTCTTTCAAGAATATATAAAGCTGTATCTAGTTTTTCTTTAGATACTCCACCTAAAACTTCTCGTTCAACACCGGAACCAACATCAACCATTTTCTTACTATCTACTTCTTTTTTAAGTAAATTAGCAAGTTCTTGTGCTTGATTAACTCTTTGAACATGTTCTTGATTTAACCAACCTCTAACTGTAGATTCTGGAACGCCCATTTCTTTACCAATTTCAGTTGGTCCCATTCCTTGTTTTTTAAGCTGTTTAGCTCTAGTAATATCCATCATCTGTTTTTCATTTAAAGATATTCTTTTTTCCCTACGATATTGTGTGGTATTCATACCAAATTCTTTTTTAATATTTTCAGGAGTCTCTGTCCAACCTTTAGCTTTAAGTTTTTCAACTCTTGCTAAAAAATCAATACCTCTTTGGTAAGGGTTTTCACCAGAACCCCATGGATAACGTCCTGAATTTCCTCCATCCAAATGACCCTTTCCATAATGCATTAACATACTTGGATCATTATGTACTCCAAAATATGATTTCATTTCTTCTGCAATTGGATTCATAGGTTACTTACCCCCTTTCTAATTCCATTAATATTTTATCGCAATGGATTATCTTATTCATGATCTGAGAAATATCTTCAGCAGTTGGTTCATGAACTAATACTTCATCATTCTGATAAATGCGAAGTTCCATTCGAATATCACTTGGTTTAACTCTATACTCCAAGCAAAACAAAGCAGCATAAATTTCTAACTGCTCAATATGTACTGGTCGTCTACCAGTTTTTAAGTCATGTATCCTTAAAAAGTTATTTCTAAATGCGATAGCATCGGCAGTGCCGGAAAAATCGCTCTGAATAAAATAAAACAACTTCAGTATCCATCTTAAAACCAATTGCATCATTTACATATGCATATATAGTTTTTTTAGAACGGGGTTGTTTTATTCCGAAGGTCTATAGTACTTTTTGCCCATTCGTGTAATCGTGTTCCAATCTCAGCTGCACGAAGATTGTTATACACATCGATTAGTTTATCATCAGAATATCTTAACCATGATGATTTGCTAGCACCGAAAGGAGCATGTAAACCTTCTAAATTATCATGTCTATTAAATCGCATGTGTACCCTCCTTATTTCTTGTTAAATTTTTTACGAAGTCTGGTCAAAACTTCATCTTTGTTTTCTGGATAAATAAAACTTGCAAACGACATACCATTCATCTTATCAACATAATAATCTTGATTAGGTTGATGTGATGCTTTAGCAGATCGCTTATTCTCTAGCACAGCCCATTTATCTTTATAAAGGACGAGTAAATCTGGAATACCTTGAATATCTCCTGAATCTAATTTAGTAATCATACATCCTGGAAACATACCTTGTAATTCCTTTTTTAGATCAGATTGAAATTTACTTTCTTTCATCTCTAGTGCCTCCTTTTCTTAAAAAGCAAAAGAGAAAGTAATAAGTTTCGGTCGGTTCTTCAACAGAAATATATACGGCCGATTTATCTTATTTCTTCTCATAACAGGATATGATTTTTTCGCGCCATTAAAATATATAAAATATAAATTACTTTTGTTATATTTTTTTCTCTTGCTCTTTTTGTTTTTCTTTTAAATCATTAGCCCACTTTTCAAAAGCTTCGCTTAATGTTTTGTATTCTAATGCTTTCTTTTGAGTCCATTTATTATATACAAATTCTATTGTAGCTGAAATTAAAAATATGCCAGCTAATATTGAAAACATAAAAAATCCATTTGTGTCTTGTTGAACTAATCTAATAGCTGCTAATATAAAAAATCCTAAAACAGATAAATATAACATTTTATTCTCCTCTCTAACTCTTAAATTTTCTGTCCCAAATTCCCACTTTTTTTAAGCATTAAATTTATTTTATTATTTTTTATTTTTTTTTTTAATTTTTAATAAAAAAAATGGGAAAATGGGAATTTTACCTAATTTGGAGCTGCAATCCCTACAGCCATAAGGGTTTCCGCCGTTCCCACTTTTTCCCCACTTTTTCATTTTTTCCCACTTTTTTCTCAAAAAATCGAGTTTTTTCTAAAACTTTTAAAATTTCAAAAAATTAAAATCAAAATTTTTACAAAAAGTGGGACAAGATTTTTAATCAAATTCTTGATCTAAATCAAACATTTTTTCTAATATCTCATCACAGGATATAGCAATACAATAACGTCCGAACTCATCCCAATTATTTGTTTGAGTATGGTCTGATTTATATTGTTGTACCCACTGTCTAAAAGTTTCCCACTTATCTACAATATTACAATCTATATTTACTTTATCAATTTTAGGCAAACCTACTCATCATCCTTCCAAGTTAAATTAGGTTCATTCATAAAAGATGAAGACATAACTTCTATCCTTTTCTTTTCCGATTCTGTTAACCTAGCGATTCTTTTCTTTCTTAACTCTTCTCTAGAATATACATGACAACGTTCTTTCATTCTAGCTTCCGCTTCTCTATCAAGAGTCTTTTTATTTTTACTTCCTTTAGGACGTCCGCATACTGACTTCACCTCACTTTTTAAAACATTTGAATTTCGTCTCTAACTATTAATTTAATTCCAGTACGATCTTCACTATCAACTTCAACTTCTGCAAAGGCCGGTATACATACGAGATTATGTCCACTAGGTGCAACAAAACCTCTTGCTATAGCTATTGCTTTTATTGCTTGATTTAAAGCTCCGGCTCCTATTGCTTGTATTTCTACTTTTCCACTTTCTTTAATTTGTCCTGCTATAGCTCCTGCTACAGAATTAGGATTACTTTTGCTACTAACTTTTAAAATATCAATCTTCTCCATTTTTATCTTTCCTTCCTTTTTTCTTTTTAAAAATATTTCTAAAAAATTCATTTAAACTCTGCATAGGTCTGTCCTCAGTAAATTGACATTGTAAAGTTACCCTACAATTACATTGTGGACATCTAATCCATTTATGCACACCAAAACCACCTAGCAGGTCCATTTCATCTGGGGTTGTCATATCAACTTGGATCTCCTGTGTGTAAAATTGAAAATAACATTTACATTCAGGACATTCCACTTTGTTTTGTTCAGGATAATTTCCTTTTATTAATATTTCAGACACGACCCGATTACCTCCTTTAAACATCTCCATCTTTTAAATATTTACGTATGCAATTTCCACAGAAGTCAAACTTTTTAATTTTTTCTAAACCAGACTGGCCAAGTTTGCTTTTTGAAATATCAATTACGTATCTTTTTTCATTTTTAGTATTAATTTTTCTATGACATCGATCGCATTCAAAAACGCTGCCCTTGTGCTGTCTAGTATAATCAATACTAACTATACTCATTTGTGCCTCCTATTCAGTTCCTTCACATTTTTTAATATTATGCATAGCATTGTAAGTAATTTCTAGATCTTTTTTACGATACTCTGCATCTGGATCTATTTCAGTTTGTTCTGACAATAGTAATTTTTTTCTATATTCTATTTCAGTTAATGCTAATACTGCATAATTTGCTAAATCTAAAAGTGTATCTTTAATATGCTCACCAGTTACTGCAGCATCACCAACTTTAATAAGAGTCTTAATACGGTTCATTTTATCATCCATTCGTACTAAAAATGATGTCAAACCATATTCTTCAAATGTTTTTGATACACTATCACCATAATCATGATTCTTTTTCAAATATAAATCTTTCATTTCAGTAATGTAGTCCATAAATATTAATTCTTTGGGATCAAACGGTCTATCTTCATAATGACATCCATCACATCCCATTTTTTCTACTCTACAATGCATCCATTCTTTATCATCACATTTTGGTTTCATATTAAAACTCCTTTCTTATTCCCAATATTGAAAATCTTTTAACTCTTCAAATATTTTTTCCATTTCAGATTCTATATAATCGAGAGATATCCATTCTTTTTCTGTAGTTTTACCTATTGGATCTAATGGATCTACTGATTTTTGAACTAGCATAACCTCTTCATCATATATTTTTCTATTATATATACGTCTGTATAATTCACAAAAATTATTTATACCAACATATGCTTTAGCTTTTTCATTTATTAATTTAAGATACTCATTAGCATCTTCTTTTTCTGTATCTATTTCAAATATAACTTTCATTATATACAACTCCTTAATCTATTCTTGGAATATGATTTTCTTCTGAACATGTTATTTGATATTGTTCTTTTTGTGGTTCAGATTTACAAGGCATAATTCTTACACCATCAAATGAATGTTTAATATGAGTTTCTTCATAATCTCTAGGATCTTGAAAAAATTTCCAATCCAATATTTTAATGCCATATTCTTCACATATATGTCTTTCGATACGGCACCCTCTAGCTTTGTTCCAACCCTCTACAAAATATACAGCATCAATATCGTGCATAAAATTCATAAGGGTTCTTCCTAAATAATATACCCCAGGGTGATTTGAATCTTTTATTTCGTCTGTAATAAATGAATCTATCACTTCTATATGAAGTTTAGCAAATTTTTCTTTCAAATCTTGTTGTATTTTTTTAACTTCTTCGTCTGGTACACCATTCATTGGTTGAGATATCATTACTTTCATATTTTTTCTCCCTTCTACATCATTTATTCCTTCTTTGATATAGTGATTAACTACCCATGGTACACCATGATAATCTGTTGTAAGTTGCTCGGCCATTTTATGAACAGCCGCTTCTAATACTTTAACATATTTTAATGTATCCATAATTTATTTGCCATAATCGTATGGCCACCTCCTATATCTAATATAATCTATTAGTTTATAAATTCCAAATATAATTAATTCAATTAATAGTGTCAGCACTACTCCAATTCCTACTCCAAATAAAATAATATTAATAAATAGTGCTTTCATAATTTCATTCTCCTTTATTATATCTTTCGTCTGGCTCGTAAAAGCCAATTAAATTTTCTATAGCAGTTATCATAACATCATCTACTATAATGACTCCTGCTTGATCATTTTCTTTCATCATCTTATGTTTATCTATAATAAATTTAAGATAATTGATGTAACCATAATTTTGTTCTATTAGATCTTGTTCTAATATCTTTTTTAATTGTTTATATACTCGTCTTACCCTTCTACGAGGAATATAGTTTTGAATTTGCTCCTTTAAATCGTGATTTTCAGCTCTAAGCTTTTTTAATTCTTCCTCTGTTGACATGATACCCCCTTCCTATCAAATGATCAATCAATTCTAAAGCTTCATGACCACTGATAACATTTAATATACCTAGTTGCCCACTTTTAGATTCTTGTCCTACTATGATTTGTGGTATTTCTGGTTGAAAATGTATAATATAATCTTTTGCCATATAATTACCTCCTATCTTTTTGGTAAAATTTCGTTCGAAATATAACGGTATTGTTTAGCATGAAAATTATAAAAATGTTCTAATACTAAAGCACACTGTTCTGCATTACCGTAATTTTCTGTTCCATATTTTAATATAATATTATTATATAATCTACTTTTATCAATATCTTGTAAGTAATAAATTTTTGTTACTAAAAAGAAAAATATAGATGGATTAATTATTTTTACTTTAATGTTGTCTTTAATTTCTTTCATATATTGTAAACAAATTATGCCATCTTTAATATCGTTTTCTGAAAATTCTAACTCTCCAGCTTTAATTCTTCTTTCTTTAATATATTTTTTACCTATAGCTGATAAAATAACTTTTAAAGGAAATTCATCATATGCTTTAACTACTTTTTCTAATGCTTTAAATGTAACATTACCTAAGCTAGCATAATAATGAATATAATCTAACATTCCCCAATTCTTTTGAGTATTATTAATCGTTATAAGATCTTCTCCTGTAACAGCATCATCTACATAATACATAATAGGCCAATTTAATTCTTTTAATGCCTGAAATCTATGTTGTCCATCGATAATCTCCATTTTACTATTACATATTATCGGAATAATTTGACGTCCGTCGTCAATTAACTTTGATTTTAAACTTGCTACTTTATTATAACTTACCTCTCTATTTTCTTTTTTAAAACTAAATAATTCATAATTTTGTGTTTTTAATATTTCCATATTTATTACCTCCTATTTTATTAAATATGTTTTTCTTATAATTCTATAAAATTTATTCCTGGTTTTGGATTTTCCATAGCTTTCATAATTTGTTCAGCTATCATTCTATCTTTTTCTGCTTCTGGTCCATTTGGGTTTTCATTTGATTTTTTAATATGATCTTGAAATTGCTCCCAAACAGTTAATGGTTCTTTATCTGGTTTCATGTGTTGTGCTGTAGATTTATACTTATCTGGTACTGAAAATTCTATATATGCATAAGTATTATCATTAACATCGTCATAATCTCTCAAATAATTTGGATGACGTTTCATCATTTCAAATACTCTTTCATATTCTGTTCTATTTCCTCCACCACATCTTGTATAAACTATAATTTTGTCTCCGGCTTTATTCAAATATACATTTCTATATCGTCCGAATATTTCCTTATTAAGACCTAAAAATCCTATTAAGACTGCTGCATCCGGATTTTCATCGAATAACTGATTATATAAACTCATCCTTCATAATCCTCCCTTAAATATTTTAAAAATTTATCATTGTTTAATAATTCTTCCCATAAACCATGGTCTATTAACATCTTTTTCATAATATCGTGTTCAGATTTGAAGTCGTGTAAATCTTTTTGTAATTTAGCATTTTCTGATATTAATTCTTGATAACAATCTTCACAATATACTGGTTCTTTTTTCTCACTGCAATGTCTACATATGTTTAATTCGTTTGGATCTACCATTTTTAATCTCCTTTCTTTGTTTTAATTCTTTGTATGTTAGTTCGTCTTCAAATTCTTTCTCAGGTGTGAACTCTCTTTTAATTTCAATACTTGGTACCTGAGCCTTTAGTCTCAAAATATCAAAGCTTACATTTACTCTCATAAAATATCGTTCATCACCTAAGATAGATTCTGCATTATCAATTATAGATTGTCCACAATTTTTAATTTGTTGTATTAGTTCATCATATGAATATAAATTTCGCATATATTACCTCCTTCCCGTATCTACTTCTTCTACAACAGTTTCTTTTCCACATTTTGGACAGACACCATAGAATCCATAGCCACGAGCGTTACTCTTTTGTTTTACTGGTATTCGTTTTTCACCACACCATTTACATTTTACTGTCTCGTCTTTTATTTGCATCTTGCCACACCTCCACTAATTTACTCATAGCTTTTGCTGCGTCATTTGCTCTATGTCCCACTTGTTGAAAAGATTCATTTACTTTTTTCCAACTTTCATCTTCATAAGATGGTGGTATTGTGTACTGTGTTAAATTATATTGATTTTTAAATATAAATCCTTGAGCTTCTAAAATATACTTTTGATTAAATAATCGCTCAAGTATAGTATGTTTTTCTTTTATTGGGCCTGTTTCGTTTGTAGTTATAATTCTTTTAACCATGAGACCTCCTTACTGTATGCCTTGAAAATAACTCATTAAACGAATTTTTTCAAGCATATCATCAATTCTATTACAAAATTCCTCATTTTCCTCAGGTGTTTCTGGGCAGAAGAATTCTATTTCATTTTTATGATTATTGGATTCATCTATCCAAACTTTGTGTATCACTTTTGGTTCCTCCTTTGGTTTGATTGGTTTTAAAATTTGATGTGGGGTAAATGAATATACTTTACCCTCTAGGTTCTTTTTAAATCTTTTTCTTAAATTAGTTTGTATTCGTGATATTTGAGCTTGACTTCTATTTAAATTTTCTCCAATTTCTCTTTGAGATAGACCCTGTTTTTTCAAATCTAAAAATTCTTCTTCTATCTCACTAAGATTTAATCTGTCAAATGCTTGTTGAATATCAATATCGCGTAACATAATATCTATATGATCAGTATCGTCTGGTATTAAATCTTCAACAGTTAATTCTGATTTATCGTCTGTACAAACAACTGTATACATACTAAAATCATGATCCTTATGTTTTTTAACAGAACGTAAATAAAAATTTATATTATTAAATATAGTTTTATATGCAATAGTGCTTAAAGCCCATTTAGGGTTATAGTGTTGTATTGCTTTCCATAACCCTAATAGAGCAACTTGTTTTATATCATCATATTCTTCTGGATAATTTGTACGATATCTATTTGCTATTTTATAAGCAATATTGACATTCTTATTGAACATTTCATTCATTTCTTCATTTGTCATAACATCGTACCTTATCCTTTCTTTTTATTCTTTTTTAATTCAGCTTTTTCTTTTTTAGTTAATTCTCTTTGTTCGAAATATAATGGTTTTCTTGAATTCGTATTTGTAGGTATACTTAGACAAGTACTACATGGATCTTTCCAATCTTCTTTGTCTTTGAATTTACAATTCTGACAATATGTATTAAAATCGACTATGTGTTCTCTGATTTCCATTTGATTGTCCTCCTTTCTTTTATTCTAATTCATCTGCGGCAACTATATACCCCAATCCATCGACTTTACCATAATATAATTTATGTGGAAAATCTCTGTTAAAATCAGGTCTTCTTCTTAAGAAATTATAGCAAGCAGGGTTTCCGCTTATTCCAAGGTTAAATACCTCATCGTTTGTTAATGTGTTTGTTACTCCAAAATCTATTATAAAATCTTTACCTCCAATTCCTTGGTGTAAAACATGTGGTTTAATTCTACGTATAGTCATAATTATTTTCCTCCTTATTTAACTTTATTAATAAAATTTTTTACTATATTAATTCCTTTTTCTGTAACTCCTCCTAAGTTTTTATCTATACATTGAGCTACAGTATATCCTAAATAAAATCCAATTCCTAATTTAATATATTCTTTCATATTACATTCCTCCTATATGAAAAATCTTTTTTGTATAAATTTTTTATAATCTTCGTAAATAACATTAGCTATTTCATCAATGTTATATGGTGATATAAACATAGAACTATCACTTCTAACATTATCTAAATTAACTTGATATCTACATGTAGGACAACCAAATATACTAATTGTCACATCGTCTCCATTTTTACCTACAAATATTTGACCTTTAATACGTTCTGCTAAACGTGCTCTTAATTCCATGCATCTGACAAATTCATATCTTAGCATAATTTACCTCCTATATAAATCTTTTTGCGTATCTTGATTCATTAAAGTTCTTCTTATCTAATAGCGCCCTATTAATTGATAAGTCAATATTAGCTTTACTTTTTAAATGATAATAATATAAATCTTTATATGGAGTATTTAATCTATCTATTCGTCCGCATGCTTGACTTAAAATCTTATACGAATAGTTTTGACTGAAAAATATAATTGTATCTGTTGTAATACAATTCCATCCTTCTGCACCTGCTGTATATTGTACTAAATATACCCACCTATCACCAGAAGGCGTTGGATCATGTCGATGACCATTCCATTCTTTAACTGGTCTTCCCCAAAAATCAATAGATTTTAACATTTCAAGTTCATAATCAAAATTATAGAAAATTATTAGTTTTGGTTTTTCTTCTGCTATTTCTAATACTTTAATTATTCTATCATCTGATTCATTAACAATCCTTCTTAATGTATAACATAATTCTGATGCTTGTTTTATTGGTTCATTTGTATATGGATTCCATCTTAATTTCATTGTTTGTCTGTATTTTTCTTTATTATATAATACCCAAATATCTTCGTGATGTGCTATTGTTTTACGTTTAAAATCCATATCTACTAATATTTCATTTCTATATTTAATTAATCTACCTTGATTTATGTATCTTTCAATTTTTGGAAATTTGCTGAATCTAGAATATACAATATGTTCTCTACTAAATTCTGTTTTATTTCTATAAAAACCATTTGCTATAAAAACTGGAATATAATCACTCCACGTATCACCAGGTGTAGCAGAGAGTAATATCCATTTATTTGATTTAGTTATCTTTAAAAAGTTTTTAGTCCAAGTTCCGATAACCAACTACTCTCTGTTCATCAAATATAAAGAAAGCATTAGTTACATTAGCATATTTCTTAATATTATTCCACGAGTCAATACAAATTCTACAACCATTTTCTTTTTTATTAGACTCTTTTGTAGATAATAGAAAATATGTTAATTCACCTTCCCATTCAAGTGTGTCTCGTTTTCGAGCAGTTGTTATAATATAAAGATCTTTTGGTTTTTTCATTTTATGAAATTTATCATTGATCTTTCCGTCCTTGTTCTTTAAAATAATAGTAAAGAGCAGTTCGAGATTTACCCGAACCTACTCCTCCACATAAAATACATCCATTATGCATATTATCAACTGCTTCCATTTGATAATCATACAAAAATGGTCTGCTTTCTTTTTTCATTTCATTCAACCTTTCTATTGGGCAGCATTATTTATTAATCCACCCTGAATTGCTTTACCTAGTGCATCTCCTAAAATATCATTAATATTCATTTCTATCTTAGGTTGAATTGCCGCACTAGCAGCTCCTGCTCCAGGTGTATTAGCATTAATATCAATATTTATTTCAATACTTTTTAATTTATCTTGCATTGCTAATAATATCGCTTGAAGTTTATTTCTAGTAGTATTATTTAACATAATATGATCTTTTCTTTCGTCATACCACTTAAATATTTCCCAAAGATCTCCTTTATTCCAAGAAAATGACCACCAATCACATATCATCTCAATAATATATTCATATGGCATCTCTAAACATTTAACACCTTCTTTTGGATCATCATTATGTAATACCCAATGTTGCCAATGATGAGGATTTTTATGAATATGTGTTAACCATGCATAATTGAAATCTTCAACAACTTGAGCTGATCTATTCTTACCATAAAAATATGCATCATAAGCTTGATATTCATCAGGATTCTCTTTAGAAGTATCATGACCAAATCTAATATTATAATCAACTTTAGCCATAATATCATCGCTTTCAAATATTTCTGGAATATTTTCTTTCATCCATAAGAAACCTTTATAGACTGAATCTCTATGTTGTTGTAAATATTCATCATATTGAATACTCATTATATTCTCCCTTCTGCCCTAAGCGCATGCCAGGCTTGTCTAATTTTATTTGTGTGCATAGAACGTTTTAAAATATTTCTTAAAATTTTTCTATTATAGACTCTTCTTACTGGTTCTTTTCTATTTTTATTTGCCATAAATATAAACCTCCTATTGAACATCTTGTAATACTATTTGTTTAATAGCAAATGTATCATCTGGATTTAATGCTGCTAATACTTCTTTTTGTTTAGTTGCTATAGCTGCTGTTGGAAATATAACAGCTTTTCTTAAATCATCATCAACAAAAGTTCCATTTGATGCTAACATACTAAAATGTGTAAAATTATTATTTTCAATATTCTTAACTACTACGTACATAATTGTACCTCCTTATATTTTTGGTAATTTAATTTTTTCTACTTCGGCTCTAACTTCTAAAGCACGTAAGTAATTTTCCATATAATAAGCCTGATTTTCTAATACTGTAGAATCACAATTAGGTGTAAATTCTAGAGTACCAGCTTCTAATTTGATTAACATTCTGCGTAGACCATTATATCTAATTTTCAATTGTAAGTATTCACCTACAAATCTAGCTTTATAATCATCACTATTCATAAATTGTACAGTATCTCTTAATGTTATTTCATCAAGGTGTTCAATGTCTTGTACTAAATCTTCAAGTGAACCAGCTATAATTTTCTTTTCTATTTCCATATTATTCATCCTTTCCATATTCAGGTGATCTTGTGATACCTTTTATTGCCCACATTTGGGCTTCTTCAAGTTTTGTATATGCAATTGATGTTTCTCTACCATCTCGAAGTAATTCATCCATACATTTGTATACCTCAGAAAATGCATAGCGGACCAATTGTATTGCTGCTTGTTGACCAGAATTGCAATTGGCATATTGTGCTTTAGGATGAAAAGAATCGTTATTTAAATCACTCTCATCTAAATCGTTCTTAATATCTTCAGGGTCTCTTTGCATATATTACCTCTCCTTTCTCATCTATATGTTCTACTAATATAAGATGTAAATTTGGATTAATTTGTTCTCTTAAGAGTCTGCTATGCAGACCATTACTTTGGATATCTCGTATTGTATCAATTAATATTGCTTGTCGTAGTGTATTGTAATCGTCTGCATAAGTCTCTTTAATATATGTTACCGTCATATTAATTAGAATGGTAATTCATCAGCAGCATATTTAGCACCAAATCTATCAATATTTTGTATAACATTAATAGCTTGCAAATATGCACTTCTTCCTGTTTTACCATTAACTTCCCAATCATAACCTCTTAGATCCATATCAACACTAGAAATATCAATTTCATCTAGCATATCAATAGTTTCCTCTGTTAATTTTTGTACTTTTTTTCCAGACACTACATATACCCCTGGACCTCTGTTGTTAAATTTTACTTTGACTGGTAAATACATAAATGGTGATTCATCTTCATCTCTTGGTGGTTTAATTTTTACATTCCAACCTTCTTCAACTAATTGATCACAAATTTCTTGATTAGGGATAATAACTGCAAAGTTTCTATCACCTTCTCTATTATATTTACTTCCTATTCCTGAAAAATTTCTATAAATTATTCTTGCATCTTCAATTTGCAAAATACCGTTATGAATATCAACTTTCATAATTCTATCTCCTTTCTAAAATAAAAACATAAGAGGATATTACTATCCTCATTATTGTACTTTTGGTAATTTAGTACCTCTGTTATCAAGTAGTGTATTAACATCTTTGTATCTTAATCCAGCAAATTCTGTATGCATAGATTGATCTATAGCTTTAGCTGTTTCATAAATCTTAGCAGCATTTTGTTCTCCACTAACATTCACCGCAGCTGTATTATAAGATATACTACGCATTTTTAATTCGCATAATAATTTCTGATCAAATACATGTTGCACATACTTTGATATAACAAAGCCTCCTACTAATCCTACACCAGCACAAATTCCATATTTAATGAAATCTCTCTTATGTTCTTCAACAAATTGCTTTGTTTTACTTTCTTGTACTTTGTTTTTAAGTTTGTTTTTTAAATCCTTTAAATTCATACTCTTATTCTCCTTTCTATATTAGAACTTGTTTTAGTCGCGACAATGAATAACATAATTAGATAAGTTATGTCCTAATTTGCACTCATCCATATCAAATTTTGGACAGTCCCAACACGTTTCATAGTGTGGATCTCCGGCATGGGGGATATTTAGCATAACACCCATCTATGGTTAATTCAAGATGTTCTTTTTCAGGGATATGGGTCGTCTGAAACAAACCACTCAAAATCTCCATAATTATTTATTGTAGCTACTGCATCATCTACTAAATTATTATAATAAGAACGATCAATAAATTCTTCATTTGCACCTCTAACTGTTTCTGATTCAAGCCATCTGAATCCTTTTGAACCAGTAGCTGCATAATATTTACCGTCTTTTTCTCTAACTAATAGTCCTCCACCATGTCCTGGTAATATAGGACAGAAATTACCAACACGTCCAACAAATTGATAATCATGCCCTTTAGCTATTTGTTCTTCTAATACAGTAGCTTGAACTTCATATTCTTTTTCTAAAATTTCACCTTTACGTAATTTAGTATTTAACTTAGCTAATTCCTTCTCTAAATCACTAACATCTGGTAAATTTTCATTCATATCTAAATATAAACTACTTGTTACTGATTTAGTTTCACACATGTCCTCAAATTCAATAGGTTCTTTACTAAATAACGTTTTAAATACATAAGGAATTTGGAATTGAGTACCAGTAGCATCCCATTTACCATCTTTCTTACCGCCTTTATATTTACAAATATAAACCGCATCATTTACAAGACACATTCTATCGTATGTAGCCTCATGTTCAAATGTATAACCATACTTTTCTCCGAAATCCATAACAAATTGTATAATTTCTGGAGTTGCATTTGGTATTTTTATTGAATCAGTTTTAATATGAGCAACAGTAAAACCTCTAGCTTGCACTTCGTGTTTTAAATCTATCATGAACAAAGCTCCACGTTTTGCAACTATATTATCTTTATTACGAATATCTCTAAATGGATTATCAAAATTTGCAGCTGTTAATCCATATACAGAGTTAATTGCTGTTTTAAGTGCATTAGCTAAATCTTTAGATGTTATCTCACCAGTTTTTACCTTTTGAATATATGGCGTAAGTTTTCCATCAAGCATGTTACTAACTGCTTCCCAATCTTCATGCTTAATAGAAACCCTTCCTTCAACAATATCCCTAAACTTTTCAGTATAAACAGGTCCAAATAGACACTCAGCAATATCACTGTGGGGATGCATACTAGCAACATCCAACAAAGCAACATTACAATGAATACCAGGCTCAGCATAAACATAACCTCCTTCTCCTACTTCTTCTCCTCTATAAGTTGATACTCCATTCTCATACTTATAACCTGGAAAATATGGGAGAATAGATTTTGCTTCACCATGTTTTTGTGACATCATTTTAGGACAAGCTTTCTTTAGGAATTTCTCTATCTCAGGATCTAACTCAAATATAGGTTCTGCTAAATTTCTATAGAAAAACTTACTTTGTGGTTTTCTTTCCTGATCAAATATAATTTTTGTTGTTAATGTATTTGTTGTATCATTAACACTTAAACCTGCTAAGTCAGCTAGAATTTGTCTAGCCATCCAATCAGCAGATAAATAATCAAATGCTGCTTCTGTTGCAATAACATCGTTATCACAATATTCAGCAACTTCAGTCCATTTTTCTTCTGGTACTGGTTGATCCCATGGTAATCCTAATTCCTTATGATGTATACCCATTTCAATTTCTAATTTTTTCAAAGATTTTTTATTGCCAGCTGATGCAAAATCATAAACATCTGTGTATGATAAATTATAAGCCTCTCCGAAGAACGCATTACGTTCCCCATTTACTATTCTTTGAGATAAATTATATAATTGTTCATTAGAATATCCCATAAGTCTTGCATATATTAAATGATTATCATATCTTCTACAGTTAAATCCTATTAATTTGTATTTTAATAATTGTTCAATATCGTTTGGTGCTGGATTTATCATTCTTACAACTTTATTTTCAGGTCCTCTAACTTTCCAGTTAACCAAAAATAAATTAGGAAATACTTCAATATCATAAAATACAATAATATCCTCCTTTGAATCTACTGCATCAGATGGATTATCACTTTTAAAATGCATTTGTTTAACAAGTTTAATACAATATTCAGCTTGATTTGTACTATTTGCTGCAAAAGCATATATTTCATTTTTCATATCTGAAAGATCATATTTTAATCCTTGTTCGTAGGCATCTTCTAATATCTTATAGATAAAGTCGACACTCGGTTTTGTACCAGGATGTATTTCTTTATTAAGATTTCGTTCAATAAGTTTTCTTAAACCTATTTCACTTTTTATAACATTTTCGCCTACCACTTTTTTCTCTCCTTTCATAGGTAAACCAGAGCTAATAGTTTTAATTGGTAAGTTATTACATTTAGTTAACTTTCTACGAAGTGAACTTTTACCTGTAAATACTTTAATTTCTATACTATCCGCATACACACGACTCAATCGTGTAACATCTCCTAAGAAAATATAATGCAAATGTATACCTTGGCCAGACTTAGATAATTCTGCATAAGTGGCCGGCCATTCACTTGCAGCCTCCAAATTTTTCTCAAAAGATTTATTACCGTTTTCATCTTTTAAATCAAAGTCAATTACTATATGATTTTCTGGAATTTTTACATAATGTACTTTTGATGTATCTATTTTACTTAATTTTAATCTAACATTATCCCATTTTTTACTAGGTGTTTCTTTTGATGTAGCATATTGAGCTAAACAATCAGCACATTCTTGATCAAATATAGATTTTTGTTTTTTAAATTCAATAACATATTTTTTAGGTTTTGGTAATTCGTCTTTAGATTGTTCTTTTTCATGTTTTAAAATATCAAGATTAAAACCTTTAAAGAAACTTCTAACATGATTACCATCTGATGTTTTATACTCATCATAATATTCTTTAAAATATGTTTTTAATTCATTTTTAAATGCTCTCATTGACATAGGATAGCTAACTCTTGCATCTTCACAATAATTTTTATATAATTCCCAAGCTTGCTTTAATGTTGTACTATCTTCTTTCTTAAATATACGATATACATCCATCATAAAATTATAAAAATCATTAGTTTCATCAATCATAGATACAGGAACATATTTATTATAAAAGTTTTTATTACTTTCATAAACCTCTTTACAATGCCATGCAATAGCTCCTAATTCAAATTTAATTTCTTTCATTAAAGAATTATATTCGCTTGCTGATACTTTATTACCACTGGGGGTAACATCTATTAATCTTCTTATAATACCAGATTTACTATCGGTAATCTTTACCGGTTTATTAGTACCCATAAACAAGAAACAATTAAATCTATTCTCATAAGCTTTTTTAAATTTTTCGTTAACTGTCATATGCTCATGAGAAACTAAACTATTCAATCGAGTATTATCTTCTATTCTTGATAAATCACCATCATGCTGTATAGCAATAAGTGGATTATCATGAAATGGTTCCAAAGCAAATGATGAACTTGCACTACCTAATGCTTTAGCATCAAATACACACCAATAACCTTCAAATAACATTTGTATAATATTTAATACGGTTGATTTACCAGTTCCAGATGCACCATAAAACACCATAAATTTTTGTAATTCTCTTGAATCACCATTAACTATTGAACCAATAGCCCATTCAATTTTATGTCTTTCGTCTGGTGTATATAATACATCCATTAATCTATCATATGCTGTTATATTACCAGGTTCTAAAGCATATGGTAAATGTTTTGTAGCATAACAATCTCTAGTGATTTCTTCATTCAAAAATATAAGTTTTTGATCCAATGTTTTATAAGTATCACGAATCTGTTTCTGACAATATTTATGCCATCTATCAATTAAATTATTATTTGAATTATACAAATATAAACCATATGCTGCATTTTCACCCATCGCTTTATTATACTCATCTACTTGTTTACGAGTCTCTATATCAATCAAAGCTAATGCATCATCTTCGTCTGTAGACCAAATTTGTTTTTCTTCAATCCATACAGCATAAAAATCTCCACCTCTAATCATAAGATCTTTTGGTTTAGGATATAGTCGAAATGTAGGATAGATTTCCATTTTGCCTGTTTTATTTACAAAATGTTTTTCAAACATTAAAAAATCTAACATTGACTATTCTCCTTCCGTATTTAACTCTGATAACTCCTCTTCAATAGCATCTATTCTATTGTTTTGATCTTGGATTATTTTTACTACAGCGATTAATCCAATTCCTACTAAAACAAATTTAAAATTAATTTTCTTAGTTAATTTTTCTATTGTTTCAGTATTTTTAGCAATGCCTCCTATTAATACGTCGATCATTTGAAGCTCCTCCTTTCTAACTTATTGTATTTAAATACCAACACACTTGTGTCCATATTTCAACGTCTCTAAGATCTTGATCACAATTACGAATATAGAATAGGCCTCCTTTTCCATTCGGTTCGTAACGTCTCTCTAAAAATCTATAAATATGTTCGTTGACATATTTGTCATCATAAATGTCATCTGACATCATACCGATACCAATATTTGACAGCATACCCCAAAACCATTGTTGAGTTCTGTCACCATAACTTGGGTCGTCCATGATTTGTTCTTCTATTCTAATAGCTAAAGCTAATATCATTTCTAGAACACTACATGGTTCATCTAAAATATCAAAAGCTTCATCATCGTTTATAACAGTTCCGAAGCGATACCTCAGGTTAACTCCATCCATGGCTCTATTGACATCGTTACGTACATAAAAGTCAAATTGTGTGTTATGTAAATTCATAAACAATTTTCTAAATGATGTTTTTTCATTAATTCGTCCTTTACAAGCATAATTATACAGCCATTCGAAATATCTATTTCTAACCTGATCTTGATAATTCATTATTCGGTATCTCCTCCTGTAACTTCATAAAAATGTTTTTCAGAGATTAATATTTCATAGTCAGTTTCATCTTGTTCATTTCTTACAAGAACCCTTTCAATATATCTGTCTTTCTTAAACTCTTCTAGAGCGTCACCAACTGTTGTAAATTTATCTTCAACTTCAATATCTTCATCAGTTGCTAATATATTATCTCTGTAATACCAATATAATGTTTTTTGATCATAATCTTCTTCACCAAATTCTTCTTCAGATATAACATAAGGAGCTACTCCATCATGTTCTCCTTTTGGATCGTCTATTATTCCATTAGATAGTTCTTCATCAGAATCTGATTGTACTGGTCTTTCAATTGAGACCACATTATTTCTTCGACTGTTTCCCTCATAATTGGGATTGGGATTTTCATCTTGTGCTGTTTGAATTTTATCCTCAAGACTATCCCTATACGCTTTGAATCTTGTAACTACATCATTTATTTCGTCATCGGCTTTTTTCTCATAATGTTTTTTAACAAAGTACCAAGTGGCACCAGCACCTACACCAGCACCAGCTAAGAATATTAATACGTTTTTCATATTTTTACTCCTCCCATTCTAAATTTCCTAGTATATTTCCATCAACATTAAAATCTAAAAGTATATTACGTTCGTATCCATTTACAAAAGCTCTTTTTCTTTCATCAGTTACATCATATATACCAAAGTCTACATAATTATCTCCATTGCTATCCCATTTCCAACCAACCACTTGACCTGCTTTTGTTTTAGGAATGCCTAACATAGCATATACATCATTCAAGAATAAATATCCTTTACATTTTAATACTTCATTTGCATAATCTTGTTGTTTTCTTAGAAACATTAAATTATACTCAGAATCTTTTTTCCATTGATCTGAAGACTCTTCAAAAAATCTAGCATAGGGGCTTATATCTTTAATATCCCCATCTATTTCATAAACCGTCTTCTTTACTTCTTTTCCTTTTTCATCTTTTTCTACAATTTCTTTAGCTTTAATTCCATATTTAAGTTCTTTATCTACTTCTTCACCGAATCTTTCAACTACATTTTTTCTATAATTTTTAAATCCTTTATCCAATGCAAAATATGCAGCACCTAAAGAAGCATATCTTTTCTTTAATATTCTTTGTCCAAATAATATAGACGCAATTGATAAAGTACCTAATACTATTGCTGGACTATAAATTTTTAATAATTTAACTCCTGTTTGTACATTTGTAACATAAATATCTTTCTTAGCGTCTTCTTCAGTATACTGTACCTCGTGATCAGCAAGGCAAGTTTTTATGTTTTCTTCTATTTGTTTCTTTTCATCAAATATAGCATCTACTTTTCTAGTTGCTTTACATGCTAATACTGTGGCACTAACACCACCTATAATACCTAATGTAGTACAAATTTCAGGTGCATGCTTCTTAGCCTGAAATCCTACTGTATGTATTACTCTGTTTAAATTTTCTGGTAATTTTAACATATTTTATTCTCCTCTCTTTAATCAATTGGAACTGCTCTAGGCATTTTAATCATAAAACCATCTCTAGTTCTAACAATTTCAGCTCTAGTTATATTAGTCCATCCATATTTATTATCTGTATAATTACCTGTTATACCTACAAGATCATATAAGTCAGCTACTCTTACTAATCCGTATGTATCCATTAATTCATCCATTCTTGCTAAGACATCTTCTGCTTCCCCTCGAGAAGGAAGTATAATATCATCATAAGAATATTGACCAGTTGTTAATGCTTGTCTTTCATTCATGCGAGGTCTATTATAAGAACCTCCATCATAATAATTTCTATATGATACTCTATCTGCTGTAGAGCGTCCTCTACCTTTTCTAGATTCACCATATAATATTATATCTATACCATCTGTAACAATGTCTGAAATGGCTTTTTTAATTGCTGGTATTAATACATCTCCAAAAATATAAGACTTAACACTAGGTGCATCTTCAGAGATTATATTACCCATAAATTTGTCAAACAAACCTTTTTTCTTACGTTTGACTGTACCTGTTACTACTTTTTCTGTAACTCTCTTTTCAGTAAGTTGTTCTGATGCTTTTTTCTGTTCTTCTTTATACTTATGAGAGTTTGGTGGATAATTCTGAATTTCCAATTTTATTCTCCTTTCTAAAATAAAAATAAAAAGAGTATCTGTTTAATTAGATACTCCTTTAATCGATTAAAGACATTATTCTTCAGTTTCTTCTATTGAACTAACTTCTGAATACTCTACAGTATCTATATTTGCATTTTTTCTAGCTTTAATCTTTTTAACTACTATGTAACCTAATCCTACTAATGCTGCAACACCTAATGCTACACCACCAATTTTTACTAGTTTACTTGCAGTTGAAACTTCAGCTACTTCTGCAACGTCTTGTACTGTTTCTAATTCTTTATTTTCCATAGGTGTGAAACCTCCTTTCTTTTATGTCTCATTATAGTGTATGCATTTTTCGCGTTTAAATTTATATAAGTTTATCGAAGTCATACTTCGGGCTTATATCTACATCAAATACAATACATGGTTCATCTTCTTCAGTTATACATGCATTGAAAGTTGGTTCTATTAAACCATTATCTAAATTCCAACCCATAAGATCACCATTTTTAATATCATCTAAACCTAATTCGCCATAGAATTCATTTAATGAAATATAATGGTCATATGTAAGTCGTCTATTAAGTTTATTAATAGTTTGTTTAATTGTTTCAATATCTGATTTGAAATATCTACCAGATATCATATCTTTACATAATGTGTTACCTTTTGAAGTAACAATTATTTGTTTTGGAGAAGGTTGATCATTATTGACATCATCTTGAGCAATTTTATCTCTTATCTCTCGTTCCTTTCTCTCACCAAGAGTATCTATTACTTTATCTCTATATCTAATTAATGTACGTTCAGATAAAGCATATGCTGCTCCTAATGCTGCATTTCGTTTATAATTAACTGCACTTGCGCCTATTATACATGCACTTGATGCTACAAAACTTAAAGCTGATGGTAAATATGGTTTCCATACAGCTAAAAATGTTTCTTTAGGTGTCAAATGATTTACATTTAGTTGGTTCTTCTTATCTTCTACTAACATCATAGCTTTTGGTGTAGCTCTGACAGCAGAAATAACAGAATAGCCCATACCAACTATTCCGACACCTGTTAAAATTTCAGGACTATGTTTTCCTAAAAATTTCTTCGAATTGTTAAAAAATTGTGTAATTTTTTGATTCATGTTATTCTCCTTTCTAAAAAATTAAAGGACATTGCTGTCCTCTATTTTGTTAAATCTGCAACTTTAGCATTTACTGCTTCATCGATTAATAATTTTTGTGTTTGGTTTGAAGCTATACCACTAACTATAGTACCAGCTAATGTTAAACCTAAACCAACAATAGTTAAAATCTTTGGATTCATAAATTTGCCTCCTTTACAATATTTTCCATTACAGGATAAGTTTTTTTCGCGTTATCTTAACATAATACCTTCAGCATCAAAACATACATTCGGCTCTGTAATAGCATTAATAATAAATACATCTACTTTGTCTTCTCGTTCTCCACCAACATCCATTGAACATAATTGGTTTTCAAACTTAATTTCAAAATATGTACCATCGTCATACCAACCTATTTCGTTAGCATATGAAAGTGGTTCCAAACCTAATAATCGGTAAAAGTCGTTCATTGTAACAGCTCCACTTGCTGCAAATTCTGCATTCAAGTTATTTTCTGCTCTTAGAACATCTTCTATACTACTTTCAAAATATCGCAAAGATTGATAATCAAAGAATAACTGACCGCCTTCACTCAAATCTTTAAACATTATTGGATGATCATTAAGTATAGCATTTTTAACTCTTTGGTCAGCATCTTCACCATATAATTCTTTAGTCTTTGCAACATATTCTTGATGTAAATTATTTAATGTAGCATATGCTGCTGTTAGTGCGTTTTGTGTTTTACTATTTAAAATATGTAAGCTTAATATTGTACCTAGGGTAGTAATACAACTAATAGCCGTAGGTACATAAGGTTTCCAAGCTATTTTAACTATTTCTTTTTTAGTAAGTTTATCGCCTTTTAACTCTTCTGCTTCATTAATTAACTTAAGAGCTTTCGGAGTTGCTTGAATACCTAAAATCGTTGTCGCTACTACTCCAACCATACTTACACCTGTTAAAATTATTGGTGAATATTTTTTTAATAAAAATTGTGCGTTTGTCATGAATATTGTTTCTCCTTTCTTTTAAAATATCTATCTAAAAACTAAAAGGACTTTGTTATAGTCCTTTAGTGTGAGATAGCGTATTACCTCTTATTCGTTTTGGGAATGGCTCCACTTAAAATATTACGTCCTAATGTACTTGTTATGGTCGATGACTGATCAAATTTAAATGTTAAGATTATAGAATAGATCGATACTGCTGTTGTTACTGTAAATGTTGTTATATCTATTACTTTGTTAATTATATCTTTTCTTGATTCAGATTTTAGTTGTTTTTCATTTATTACTTTAGTTGACTCAATCTGAGCAAGTTCGATTAATTCCTTTCTAATATTATCACGTTCTTTTACTGCGTTTTCATAGTATTCACTATTCTTGTCTAAACCTTTAATAAGACCAGACACGTTCTCATAATCGCTCCATAGCGCGTTCTTAATTTTGTGCATGACACATTCCTCCTATTAATATATTTGCATAATACCTTCTCCATTAAAGGACAAGTTATTCTCGCGTTTCATCTTCTACTGGTATTCTTGCGCCGTATACAACTTGCATTACGACTTTCTTTATTTTACCGTTTTTTAAATCAACTGGGTATAAATGAACTCTCATTTGTTGTGTTTTTTCATCAACAGCTATATATCCCCAAGTTGTTTTTGGGAATATAAAAGCTAGTGTTACAGTAACGCCGAGCTATAATACCAACTATTAAACCAATAAGGTAATGTAAAACCATAAATTTACTCTCCTTTCTAATTCTAAAAAATAAAGAGCATTGCTGCTCCTTATATATTAGGTAAAATTTGATTAAGATTTAATTTTAATTATTTTAGCATCTTTTGTTTTGTTAACTTCGACTTTATCAAGTATATCTTGTCCAATCTTCATACCAATTGTACAAGTAATACCTGTTAATAATCCAGTTATCATAACACTTAATATTCTATTCATATTAAATACCTCCTTATAAATTTATTTACCTGTTTCTATAATAAGGTATGCAAATTTCGCGTTTAATCTTTCATTTTTAATAATCTTAATTTGGTTCCACATTCTTTATTAAAATTGTTAATTTGTTTTCTAGCAGCCATAGCTTCTAGTGGTGTTAATTTAACTTGAGCATCAACTACTTCAATACGTTCTATGTAATCTTTAATTTCTGGAGCACATTCATTAGCCCACGCTCTTAAAATATCAGTCGTAACACCTTTAAATAAATAATTTTTCTTTTTCATTTACATACCTCCTATTTTAATTTCATTATTTTATAAAGAATTCTTCTAACATCTTTATCTTTTAAATTACCTAAAACATCTGATCCATGCATTATTTCGTATGGATACACTAGTACATATTCTTCATCAGGATCTATAACATCAACTCCTTCAGTTTCATATAAGGTGCATGCTAGTTCCCATCGATCGTTTTCAAATCCATGACATCCATAAGCTTTAACTACTGAAGCACCGTATCCGTTCGGAAAACGAAAAAGATAATGTATACCAACTTGTTCCATTATAGTATCTTCCCAAATATCAATGATATACTTCTCTAAACGTATGCCGCAATGTAAACTCAAATTTTTACCCATAGCATTTCCTCCTTTCTCAAAAATTAGAAAGACATGATTGTATTGAGAATATACAATTCGGCAACATCACCTGCCTACATACCTTTCCATTATAGAGTTTGTTTTTTTCGCGAAAAACAAAAAGAAGAAGATTAGTCATCTTCTCCAAAAGTTCCTATGTAACCTAATGTTCCTAAGAATATTATGAATATTGGTCCTGTCATATCTGTTTCTCCAATTCCTTTAAATATGAATATAGACAATATTCCTAATAGTATAGACATTAATGCATAGAATCGATCGGTCAATACAATCTTTCTCTTTCTTAAATGTTTTCCTTTGTTTCTTTCTTGTTTAATTTTCATAATTAATACCTCCTTAGTTTTCTATAATACAACATGTATTTTACGCGAAAAATAAAAGAGTCAGTTAAGACTCTCTATTTTATTCGTTAACACATAGATGATAATATACGTATGCTTCTTCAACTGTTAAATCTTTGATGCGATTAAAAATTTCATTTGGGCTATATCCTTCCTTCATTAATTTAGAATACTTTCCTAAACGAATTTGTTTAACCTTCTCTGGTTTTTCAATTGCTTTGAATCTTTCTACAATATTTTCCATCTTTTATTACCTCCTATATAATGACATGTATTTCACGCGAAAAAAGAAAGAGAGTCTGTTAAGACTCATCTATCTTATTAAATATTTTCTTTAATTCATCAACGGAACCTTTTTTAATATTTATGATAATGTTACCATTATTTTTTCTTTGACTTTCAGCTCCAGCATCATAAATAATTTTACCGACTCCAAATAAGAATAAAGTTGTAAATACTCCATATAATAGATTTTTCATAATAATCACCTCTTTCTTTCAAAAATATACTATTTTTTCTATAAAAAGGCATGAAAAATACGCGAAAAATGGCCAAATCGCAGTATACGTACGAGAATGGCTTATAATCAATTTTACCCCCTTTATAAACAAGTTATATTCCTTAATTTTTAAAAAGGCTTAAAATTGATTTTCAGAGGTCGTTTTTCTCAACTTTTTGAAAAAATTCCTTATTTTGGCAAAAAGAAGAGGATATGCATAAAACACACCCTCTTTTTAATTATTTATATACTCCAATATTAACATATCCAACTCTACCAGTCTTAACGACATATACTTTATCAACACCAGCATTAATATTAGCTAATATTTTAACTTGCGTCAATGGTAAATATGACCATTGTTTTCCAGATAAATTAGATCTTTCATATATTGTAGTATTATAAGCAAATCTCTTTAATTTACCTACAGTTCCTCTATCCATGTTTGGTCCTGTAGAACCACCATCAGATACATAATCACCAGATACCCAACCATTAGCTGGACTAATAATATGATACCATCCGTTTTGTTCTCCATCTACTGTTACTTCTGTATCATTACTTAAATGTGCTACCACATCATTATTTGTACCAGGAGCAGATCTAACATTAAGATGACTGCTTACATTTATTACGTGCATAGTTCTATTACCTGATGGTACAGAATCTGCTAAATATGAAGAACTTACCCATTTACCATCACCTATTCTAGACCATCCATCAGATTCTTCGTATACTAATACTTGAGTTCCTTTTGGTAAACTTCCTATAACATTGCCATTAGGAGCATTTCTAACAAGAAGATTCAATGATTTAGTATTAACATATTTTACAGCTGGAGCTGCTGGTTCAGGAGCTGTGGTATCACTAGTTATCTTATATGCAAAGAAAGCATGAGCTTCAGAATTTTGTTTAAATGTATCAATTTGTACAAAACAACTATTTCCCTCAACACTAACTTTTCCTTGTCTACCATATCTATTAAATTTACCAGCATACAAATAAGGATCAAATATCTCTATCTGATCACCTCTAGCTCCTACAGCAAGAATATAATGTCCACCTGTAGTCCATAATCCGGCACTACATAATATAACTACAAAATATCCATCTTTACATGCTTGTAATGCTTCGTATGAAGACTTAACTTCTCTAGTTTCTAAACCCCATCTTTGAGCTACATATGGAAATAATTCCCATGCAGTTCCGCCATTTGGTCTAAAACCATTTTGTCTAGCTATGTCTCCCATAGTGTCCGGACGAACTATCTCTTTTGAACTAGATACTACCATTGCAGCACAAGTTACACCACAACCACCACTTTTTATAGTAGCACCTGGAAGTTCTTGTGATGGATATAGATGATTAGCCCATCTAGGATCAGCTTGATTGTAATAAACTTTTCCCATATTATAGTCCTCCTTCACTATTTTCTTCAATTATTTCATATTCTCTGTCATCAGCTTCTTCATCAGACATTTCCGGAATTATTTGACTATCTACTACCATGTTATTATCTACAAAAGTACCATCTACAGTATCTAATACTTTTACATTATCTTTTTCTTCGTCCATAACATTATTCTCCTTTCAATTTTTTAAATAAGTCATTTACAAAATTAGCACCTCTTGAAACTATAATACCAGTAAATACTGATCCTATAAAAGGTACTGCCATATTTAATCCTACTATTGGGAATATATCAATTTGAGCTAATAAACATACAACAACACCTAAAATAAGACTTCCTATCATATTAATATTAAGTTTTTGTTTGTCATATATCATTTTGATATTTTCCCAAATAGCTTCAATTAATATAGCTACTAAAACTAATTGTGCAAAGTCCATCATAATAGTTCCTCCTTTCTATTATAATATTTCTTTCTCTTCAATAAGCAACTACACCCTGTATAAACGTTTTTAAACATCTAATTCCTATATCTTTCCAATTATTTTTTTTCATGTATCCTCCTTTATGGATTATAATTGTTAGTTTTTGGTGCTTGCACGTAAACATTGCTAGGTTGGACTGTTGTATCTATTGATAATATATTTGTACCATTTATTGTCGGAATATTAACATTTGTGTCTGATAATGACTTGCTTTCATTTGCTCCAATTGGTTCATCTAAATATATATTAGTTGTTGTTGGTTCTATGTATGGTTCATAAGATGTTGCTGTTGAACCTTTTTCAATTTGTATAGCAAAATTACAATCAACATTAGTTGTCGCACCTTGAATACCAACAAATAATTGTGCAGTGGTTGAATAATCACTATCTATTGTGAAAGTTACAGAAGGAACAGTATTTCTGACACTTCCTATACTATATTGTGTACCAGTGCTAGTTTTAACTCCATTTAATTGTGCATATATACCACTTGGCAGAGTACCTTTGAATGACATTGTATAAGTTTGTCCTATCTCAAAAGTTGGAAGGTTAGTATTTTGTGTATTTTGTGTATTTGGTAATATCCATGTAGCATCAGTTTTAGTATTAGTTCCACTTAAATAATAAAAACCGTTACTTCTATAAGAAGTGACACCGTTAACTATTGTTGTATTAGCATTGCTTGTATTTAATAAATTTTTACCACTTATTATAGCAGGTACTTTATACTTTCCATATGGTTCATAATTCTCATCATTAACAGAATTTATAGAAATTTGAATGTGTTTACTATTATTTTCAAAATCTTCACGCTTAGGTACCATTGTTTCATTATTTCCTTTTATTCTTCGAGCAATTTTTAATATCCCATCTTGGGTTGTTGTTACTGTAAGACTTCCAAAAACACCACCATTAGCAGTTGTAATAGCTGTATTTGAATTTACAACAATAAAAGCGGTTGCATCTTGAGCTTGATTGTAATTATAATCACTTGTGACATTATAAGTAGTATTAGGCTCTAGTGTAATTTGAATATAATTAAAATATTCATTTACTTTTTTTTGCTCATAATCAAACAGCCAATTATAATCAAGTAAATTTGCTGTTCTATCTCCAACTCCACCATTTGCACCATCAATCCTATAATTCAATAAGTTATTTCCATTACTTGGAAAGGTCAAAGGAGGCGCGCCTTCAACTTCAGTTGAATACATATCTCTCAATGCACTCGCCATCTCTCTAGGCTTGTAAGTTGTTGCCACGCCTTTCATCTGACGAATTGTATCAGCTATATCACTATAATATTGATTATTAGTTAATACTTTCATTAATAACTCACCTCATCTCCATCTACAATTGAATTAAATAGATTATTTACATAAGTTTTGGTTGCATAATCAGTCAAATCTACCTTTTGTGTTTCTAATTGTGCTAGTTTATAATAACCTACTTGTCCTCCAGTTGCTTGATTGGTATATGTAATAAAATCTTCATCAGTTGTATATGTATATTGAACACTTGTATTTTCTACACTATATACCCACAAGTCTGGAACTAATTTGGTTTGAATCATAAAACTTTGTCCTGGTATAAATTCAGTTTTTTCAGCGGTGTTTAAATAATTTATAAACGCTTGATACGTTGAATAGCTTTTTGCTTGATTTGCTAATTTTGCTATGCTGTTTACTTCATTTATAGCAGTTGGTACGGTTTTATTTATTGTAGTTAGGGTATTATCTGTTATGTCTTGCTTTCCACTTATATCTTGATGTTCTTGTATAGCACTATCTGCTTTGTTTAAACTTGTTTGTACTGCACTTGCTAAATCTGTTTTTGGTATTCCTAATGCTGGCTTTGTATATTTTTGATTTACAGCAGTATTAATTAATTGTTGTATTTCTGTTTCTGTTAAAAAGTTACTTATTTGAGCATTTACCCAACTTTCTGTTGCATATCCTGTTAAATCTATTGCTGTACTTCCTATTTTTTCCCAATCATAACTATTATTAACCTCTATTGTTATATATTCATCTTTAACATTTTGTGTTTGTGGATCTTGACTTGGTACTAAATATATTGTATTTAATGTATCAATACTTGGTGTTGGTAACGTTGAAACTATCCTAAATATTCCTGTTTTCATTGCAGATATTAAATTATTTACTTCTGTTTTATTATAAGTATCTGATTTTAAGTAGTAGTTTACAAGATTATTTACACTTGCAGTAATGAAGTTACTTACATCTGGTATCATATTTGATACCCTATTTGTTACATCTGCTTCTATTTCATTTTTATCTGCATTTGTATAATAATCGATTCCTTTTTGAGGGGTATATCCAGTATCGCCTTTATCTCCAGTATCACCTTTATCTCCCTTTATTCCTTGCTCTCCTTGTTCACCTTGTTCACCTTTATCACCTTTCTCTCCAGTATCACCCTTGTCGCCTTTTAATCCTTGTATTCCTTGCTCACCTTTATCACCTTTATCACCTTTATCACCTTTATCACCTTTATCTCCAGTATCACCTTTATCTCCTTTTGGTCCTTGTTCTCCTTGTATACCCTGCTCGCCTTTATCACCTTTATCACCTTTATCTCCTTTTGGACCTTTAGGATACAATTCAAAATAAATTTCATTTTCGTTATTTTCTAATTCGGCATTCATTTAATATCACTCCCTTCTGGATATAATTTTAGAATTTTTGGACCATCTACATCATCATATCCTATAATAGTTTGTTCGTGATTTAATTGAATTTCATACCAATAATCAATTGGTTTATTTGCTATTTCTCCTATTTTTGTATCATTACTATCTAAACAAATATCTATATAATTAGTTGATTCGTTAACGATAATTTCTTTTGATAATAATGGTTTTTCATTAAATGCTTTCTTATTATAAACAGTAAATGATATTATATCATTAGGATTTAAAATATGTTCTTCGTTTTTTAATCTTAATGTAATTGTACATTTATCTCCTCTAGTTAATAATATTGTTGTTCCATCTATCTTAAACATACATCAATCCTCCTTTCTACAATAATCCTTTAGCCTGTAATCTTTCAAACATACTATTGACATAGCTATTTCCGCCTTTGTCATTATATGTTTTTTTAGTTTCATGTAACATACGTTTTTGTTCTTCGTTTGGTGTATAAGCACCATCTTGTATCTTTGTCATTTCCACGATGAGGAAACGTTTACAATTATCCATTTCCATTCTATCTAATTTTTCATGTAATTTACGATCCTCATCTTCAGACTGTTTTTTAAATTTATCCATTTTTTCATCTACAGTTTTTAGTAAATCTTTTTGACTCTCTAATTTATTATTTGATTTAGTTTGTATATATATTCCAATTAAACCGATAATAGCCACTAATACAGTAGCAATTGCTTGCGCCATTTTGACTCCTCCTTTTAATTGACTTCGTCGTAAGTAATCATTATGTAACCTTCTTTTAATCCAGCATGATTTGAAATTGATTTTGTTATCTTTACAAATTTATACAAACCAGTTTCTTGTTCTTGCTCATCTATAATTTCAACTTGTTTAAAGAGAACATAATCATTCTCTGTAATTTTCTTTTCATCGTCTTGTATAATAGCACTATTAGTATTTAATAATGTATTATATGTAGATGTACTTAAATTAATTTCATGAGTTTTAATCATTTTAAACCTCCTTTCTAAGCTGTACGTTTCCAAATTGAACAAGCAATATAAGGAATAGGATGACTGTGCCCTGCTCCGCCTCCTGTTTTACCAATTTTTGTCCCCCATGGTCTAAACTGTAAGCTACTATTCCATATACTATCTTGCACAGCATCACTTTTATTAGTACCTGCATCCCAAACCATCATACGATCAGGAAATTCATGATCATGGGAAGGAATTTCATTTACTGTTAAAGTATGATCGTTTGTATTTGTTCCACTTCCAATATTACCAGTTGAATTGGTATTTGTATTTGATGTTGTTACAACTGATCCATAAATAAATCCGCCTGTTAATCTGGTCCATGTTCCTCCAAACTTAGTAGAAGGATTAGTTGTATCACAAGATAAATAAATTGAACCGACTGGATAAACAGAATTAAATATAGCAGTCTTAATTTTATTATATATAGCAGTAGCCAAACTGTCTGCTACTTGAAAACTAGCCATAGAATGCCACCTTAAGAGGGGCTAAGACATTAAATATGCCCCTCCCCCTTCTATTAATTATTTTAAACATATTATTCTCCTTTCTAAGCATACCATATTGCTTTAACACCACCTATATATAATCCGTCAGCACCAACATAGGTAGCACCACTTGATTCAAGAGTACCATTTACTTTAAAGGTTCTATCACTTGCAGGTAATCCATTAATACCGTAATGATACTTACCATCACTACCTTTATAACGTGCCATACCGAATATACCTGAGGTTACCGTCAATTCAGCAATTTTATATCTGTCTTCATATTTATATGTCGTATTTAGACCGGTTGAAACGAAGATTTCAACAGTATATGCTGTACCAACTGTAAATCCACCACTAGATCCATTTGCATGTAATTGTATGACATTAGAATTAATGGCTAATATTTTAAAATTACCGTCTTTAGTAGATGAACTGTTACTGTTAACAGCATTGGTTATATCATAATATGAACCAGTCTTATTAACTCTATATTCTACTTTTAATAAAGCATTTGGTCGTGATGTTCCATTAGCCCAATCACCATTCCAAAATGCTAATGCACCGTTTAAGTATGTAGCAGCATTAACTCCGTTTTGTCTATCTGTCTGCAATTGACTAGTAGCATGGCTTGGAGTGATAAGTGTGATGGATTTGCTAACAGTTTTATATTGACCTCTTTTGTCATAAGCCGATACTGAAATCGAACTTGTATTACCATCATTAACAGTGCCTGTTACAGAAGCACTACTAGAATAATTAGCTTGAGCACCAGCTCCATTTGGCCATGCAAAGTTATATTTATCTAGAGTAGCTCCATAATTTGATGTTGCTTTTTGAGTAGCTGTTACAGTAAATTCACAATTGCTCATTCCAGAAATTAATATTCCAGGATTATTTACACCATTTTTACCAGTTAATTGTGATGCCAATGAATCAGTATCTTTATAATTAAAATCTGTAAATGTTGGTGCTTGACCATTATTACCGCTAACTTTATAAGTACCAGATTTAGTTCCTACATTATGACCATCATATATACAATAGTAAACACAATTACCACTTGTGGCAGCTGGTATACTATTATATAGTGTACTGGCTGTTGGTGTGAATGATTTAGATGTTCCGGTTGTAGTACCACTATATAACTGAGTACCATTAGTATTATCTTTTTTCATATATACCGTAACATTTCTACCATGCGGATTATATAATGATACTGTTTGTTGATTTCCTATTGTCAAATCGCCAGTAGTAACCGCTGTAACATAAGGCCATTGACTAGTTATTTTAGATGGAACACCTGAATATCCTCTATAATATCCATTAGACGCATTGGCTCTAGCATAATATGTTGTATTAGCACTTAATCCAGTAAATGTACCACTAGTACCTGTAATAGTACCAACTTTATTATTACACCCCGAATCAGTAAATAAATCAATATAATTGTCTTGTATTGGTTGATATCCATTATGAGTTACAGACATAGATGCTGCTATAGTTGTTTCTGTTACGTTGCCCATACTAACTGTAACTGTTGGTGTGGTAACATTATTATCCAATGTCCAACTACCATCACCTGATGATGTATTAGAACCACTATATGGATGTGCTTCAACCCATGCACTAAACCATGTACCACCACCTAGATCAAAATCTCCTGATGCTATACAATCATCTTTAACAAAACTATCTCCAGATGAAAAATCATGACCGGCTATAGAACCATTAAAACCATAATTAGCAATATATTGACTACCACTTGTACCAGATGTACATCTACTATAACATTCCCAATGAATATGAGCTGTATTACCTGACCAACTAGTAACCCACCAAGAGAAATCCCAATACCATGTTTTACTTACTGGTGTACAATAACTAGTTGAAAATGAACCTGAACTTGCCATATAAAATTTCTCCTTTCTATCTTATATATTCTACATATACATTATTATTTGACGAATCTTTTATCATTGTATGAATTAAATCTCTTTCAACAATATCACCAGTTGATTCTAATCTATTAGTAACAGTGCCATTGTCAGTGATTTTAGTTATTAAATTACCTATTGTATCAGTCTGTGGATCATATTGATAAACTAATATACCGTCTGTTGTCATAAAGTTTTTAGTTTTAGCTGTAGTAGCAGTTACTTCAATACCTAAACTTGATAATTTAACCATTGCACCATAAACTTCATTACTAGATAATTCCCAAGGTTTAATATCACCATAATTTAACATTAAATCACTTATTTCAAAACCATTATTATTTATTGAGTTAGTTGATTCAATAGAAATTTGTAATGAATTTGCTGTATTTAAGAATGATGGATTTGCTAATACTGGATCAGTATCTGAGTTAAATGTATATTCAGTCCACTGATTAACAGCTGAATTAAATGTCTTTTCAAAATATACAACAGAACCATTAAAAACTTTAATTTTACTTGTAGCGTTAGCTCCATTTTTATATTTAAATGATATAGACATCATTTTATTAGCTAATAAAGCTACTATATTATTTGGTGCTGTTGTAACGGATCCTTTAGCACAAAATAGTTTACCTCTTGAAACAGTTATACCTGTTAAATCTGCATCGTAACCGAATGGTGTATAAATAGTATTAGCTGCTATACTCCACATTGTTGGTTTATTGTCATTATCTGCAAAATAACCTACAGAGTTTTGTACTAAATTTGTACCACCTGTTATCTTAAATATATTTTTAATAGATTCAACATCTGTTTCTACATTTAAGAAACGCTGTGTAATTTTAATTCTTTGATCGTAATCATTTAAACCAGAACCTTCTAATGTTCCCTCTGCTGTTTCTAATCTATCATCTAAACCACCATCAGCATGAATATCATTATCAACTTTTTGAATATGATTTATTAAAGCTTCAGGATCATCTGGATTTTCTGGATCACCATAAACAGTTACTTCTGTTCTAGATAATCTATTTTTTATACCTCTATCATTTTCTTCTTGATCCCTTTTATATGATGTAAAAGTGGTTTCCTTAAAATATGTAAGATCATTATTTACATTATCTATTTGATCTTCGACATCTTCTGGTGATGGAGTCCAATCTGTTGGTATATTACCCTTTTCAAATTTTATTTTTATTATCCCATTTAGTATATCATCCAATTCTACATTTTCATATAATGCTAAATGAAGAAATTTATCGTTTGCTCCAGATGTAAATTTTACATTTTGTAGTCCAGTAGCAGATCTTAAAAAGTTATCTTCAGCATCACAAATTATAAATAAAACACTAACACCCGGTTTTGTAGGAGCTATTATTCTTATCCAATATTCTGTATTTGGTTCTATTTCTATTATTTTTTTTAATGCAATTCTTCCATTATATAATTGTATTGTTGTTTTTTCTCCAACACTTGGTATTTTCCAATGTCCATTAGTCCAATTACTAATATTATGTGATATATAATTTCTAGTTCCAACTTTTAAATTATTGATTGTATCTTGAGCGGCTTGAGCTTTATTATATGCTTGTTTAGCCGCTTCATAAGATGATGATTTAACAGCTTTACCATTGCCATCATCTGTATACTGAAATGTACCATCTGAAAAGACAATACAATCTGTATAATACAATGTATTTGTGCTTCCACTCGTATAAGTTGGCTCTGATGTAGACCAACCACTAGGGGTTAAAGTAGTTGGTACTGCCGGTGCAGCAGCCGTGGAAGCTTGTAACTTGTAATAACGTGTAATACTATCAGTATCTCTATATTTAGAAATAGTAATAGTAACACTTGCTTTAACTGCCATACTTTAACCCTCCAATTGACAAGTATATGCTTGTATGTTTGCTACGTCTGAAGCCTGAACTGTTAAAGTTCCAGCAGCTTTTGGAAACCCAGTTGGTTGAGTATCAGTAGGAGCTCCTTTATACCATTTTATAGTTCCTAGACTTCCATCGACAACCCCTGTAGAAGCATTTACAGTTTTTTTAACACCACCTTGATATACTTCAGCAGTAAGAACAGTTGAACCTGAATTATTTTTAAATACAGTTCCATTTGATGATACTACTGATACTGATATAGCATCTTTTCCGGCATTACCTTGTTGACCTTGTTTACCAGCAACAGCATAAGTAACAGCTGTAGCATTATCTGAATATGTTATTGTTGTTTTTGTCCAAACATAATTATTGACATCTGGAGCCAAAGCAGTATCGCTCCAAGTTCCAGTAGGTACTGTAGTACCACTTGTTGATTTTTGATATTGTGTTTTAGTATTAGTAACAGTTGGGCTAGTTCCATTTTGACCTGGATTACCTTGTTGACCAACTTTACCTCCAACGGTATAAGTAACAGCTGTCGTATTATCAGAATATTTTGTAGTTGTTCTAGTCCATCCATATTGTGTGGTAGTTGGTGCAACTGGCGTATCACTCCATTCACCAGTTGGTACTGTAGTACCAGAAGTACTTAATTGATATGCATAAGAAACAGAAGATACTGTTACAGAAGTACCTGGATTACCTTGCTGACCCGTTCTAGCAACAGACAATGAAAATTTCTTATGTACTGTTATACCATCAACTACTACTGGTATATCTGCTTCGAGTGCTTGATTTAATACTGAAGTCAATGCAAATGTTATTGTTACAGCACTAGTTCCACTATTTGATACTGTAGCAGTAATTCCACTTGTAACTTGTGTTCCATCAGCTTTATAAAATTTAATTGCACTTTGAGTAACATTTACTGAATTACATTGATTTGTTCCACAGTAGGCAACTGCTTGGGTAGAACATGAACTACCTGATGCAGCACCACTAGTCCCACCAATAAAAGTAAATGCCTCAGAGGTCAATATTACCGAATAAGCATCTGTTATATCGGTAATTGTAATTTGATTAGAAGCTTTAATAGCCATAATTTATTCTCCTTTCAATTAATCATTTATTAATTCACACATATAAGATACTTGATTATCTATATCATTTGGCGTAATCGTGTATTTAAATCCTTGATCTGAAATATGACTATCAGATGCTGAAATAATCCCCCAATCATTATCAGTTAATCTTCTCCATTTCCATTGAAGATATACACTATTACCCATAGCAGCTTTTAAATCTGTCATATTAGTTATTCTGTCTTTACCTCTGTAAATAACAACAGATAAAATAGTTGAAGCTTGATTACTTTTAAATACTGTACCTCTAGATGATTCTATAACAAGATTACAAGTCGTGTTTTCAGCCAATTCTTCCATTTGTTCAGCTATTGATTTAGAACTTGATTCCGTATATATTTCGCTAGCTTTAATCATTATTTTATATTGGTTATCAGTATCTTTAAAGAATTTAATAAAATTTTTATTATCACCAAAAGCTATTTGGCCATCATCATCCATATATACTCCACGAGATACATTATTAACTGAACTTTTACCTCCAGAATATATAGAATGTTGAGTTATATTATATCCACCTATTGTAGCACCAAATGCAACTAAATCTGTAACAGATACTTTATCTGCAGTAATAGATTTAGCAACTATATTAGTACCATCTAAACCCGATTCATAAGTTGAACTTAGTTTATAATAAGTATTAGATGTCCATGTCGGTGCTTCGTCACCAGTAAGATGAATGTACTCATTATCTTGTATAATATAATAATCTTTATAATTAGTTTCCCAATCTTCTGGTTTTGTATCTAATAATACAAACTTTGAAGCTTGATCTGTACTAATATTATTAAGACCATCTATATTTAATTTATAATATAAACCATCAGAGCCTTTAACAACAAGTTTTTCAGCAGCAATAGTATTACCTTCAATTAAATCACCTTTAATAGTAACACCAACTAATTCGCCTGTTATTTTGCCCTCTTGCACTACTAGATCTTTAATAATACCAGATTCAGTAAATAACTTAGTAACAGCTGCCATATTAATATTAGCAAAATCAATAGTTGCATATTCAGCATCTAAATGTTGAGTTTTTAATTCATCAATTATAGCCTGACTCAATCCAACTAATACTCCATCTATAATACTAAATCCACTATTTAATATTGTAATATTATTTCCATGCTCAGTTATAATATTATCTTGTTGATCTATAATATTACCCTGCTGTTGAATAACATTATCTTGTTGAACTATCTTATTATTGATTTGTGTAATTGTATTACCTTGTTGATTAATGTCATTATCTAATTGATCAATTTTATTACCATGTTGGTTTATTTCATTTCCTTGTTGTCTAATAACATTTCCTTGTTGTTCAATGGTATTACCGTGTTGAGTTATAGTATTATTTTGTTGAACGATAGTATTATTAATAGCTGTAATTTCATTACTATTAGCAGTAATATCATTATTCATACTATTAATAACGTCGCCTTGTTGATTTATTTCATTACCTAATTGTTTAATAATATTTCCTTGTTGATTAATAGCATTGTTAGCTTGTAAAATATCATTATTAACTTGTTTGATATTATTATCTATTTGTATAATACTATTACCTTGTTGTTCTATTGTATTATCTAATTGTTTAATAGTATTACCTTGTTCATCAACTTCATCTTTTAAATCTTTAACAGATTTTGATCTAGCTGAAGGAGAACTTATATTACCAGTTACAGTTGCAGTATGATTTTTGATCATTACTTTAACACGTTCTCCAGTTTCAGCTTCCACTGTAGAAGTAACTGGTGTCCAAATCTCAGATCCATCTATTTGCACATATTCTTCACCATTTATAGTTTTATATATACCATTAACTGTGACTTCTTTTGGTTCTTCTTTTTGTTCAGTTAATTTTACAAATTGATTTATTAGATCTTGTGATAAAGCCATAATATATTCTCCTTTCTAGTTCCATAATTTTTTTGTGAATACAGCTGTTTCATTTACTGAACAACCGTTTTCGCATTTAATAGATTGCTTTATGACTTTAGCTTTGATACCTTCTAAACCAGCTCGTTTATAATTTAATCGAACTGCGTCTCCAACTCTAACTGGACAATAACCATGTGTATAAGATATTTGATATTCGACAGATGATAATTTCTCTAATAACAATTTAGCATATTCATCAATTTGTTCTTCTGTTGGATATCCAGTTAAATTTGGATTAGTATCTCTATATAATATTTCTCGTCCTCTATTTACAGTAGACGTTAAACTATTTGGATCATCATTAACAACTCTAGCTGTATATTCTTTTACTCCGGTTGAACATACAACTTCTACAACATTTGGTATTCCATATAAATCATGTTGCATAGTTATTTCTGGATACAAAATAGAACTATTATCGTCATTAAATGTAAACACTGGTTGTAATTCATCTACTTTTTGAATAGGGGCAAATAATATTTTTCCTTCTTCGTCTAAATGCAATCTATACTTTGCTTGAGCTATTAAATCTGATATATAGCTAAGCCACTTTTCGTTAGGATCAGCTACAAAATTATCTTGCAAAGTTTTGTCAGATATTGTTTCAACAACGGGCGCCCTACAATTATCTCTAACGATTAAATATGCTTGTCGCATAATATTTTCATTTTTTAATAAAGCAAATCCTAATGGAGGAGGATTTTCTTTAAGCTCTAATAGCGGGGTATAAGCATCCATTGATACCTTTCTAGTCTTTCCATCGTATGAACTTGATGGTGTTTGAACTAAAAAAGTACCAAGGACGATTTTAAATCTATTACCATTTTGATTTATTATTAAATATACTCTAATATAACATTCTCCCAAAGTATTATCTATATCGAGAGTAGCAGAACCAAGAGTATCAGCATCATCATCTCTACTAATATTACATGTTTTAACCATATCTAATGGTTTTTTATCTTTCCATGTAACTGGATCTACTTCATAATATTCAAATGTTTGTTCCATTGAATCAGTCCAATCTATTTCTGGTTTTTTTATTATTTCTTTTTCTTCTATGACATCCGGTCCAACAGTAAAATCTCCAGAAGGAGCAGAATTTACATAAAATCTATTATTTATTATATCATATATTCCTGGTTTATTATCTGATTTTCTATAACATGGAATCATATGACTTATGATATCATTACTATCATAAATAATAACATAATATATTCTTCCAAAAAATCTTCTTTGATCATTTCCTTGTAGCATTGTAGCAAATAATATTAAATCAGAATCAGCCATAGATGTGCCAGGATTAAAATCTAATCTTACATTATCTAAATAAGCTCCATTTTTACTTAATTCAATTATATGTATACCTATTGGAAATGAAGTAATGTTAATAGATTGTCCACCAAATTGTACCCATCCGTCATCCCAAAAAGATATTCCACTACCACCATTTTTTCTTGCCGAAAACACACATCCTTGTGCCGGCATCCCAGACAATCTTTCATATTTAGATAATATTTTTAAATTTACATTATTTCCATTAATATTTGTTTGTATACATGGTTTAAAAGATTGATTACTACTTTCTAAATATTCTACTTCTTGATATCCTGAAGGCAAATTATTACTCATATTACATACCTCCTTCCACTCTCTTAACTGAGAATGAAACTGGTATAGTAACAGCTAAATGTTTAATACTTAAAGATACAGTTATATTAGCCCAATATCCAGTACCCGATGGTTCTCTAACATATACATCACCCATCCATTTAGATAATCTTCTTAAACCATATAATAATTCTTTATCATCAACTGGTATATCACAATTCCAACTTGCTGTCTCACCTATCTGTGTTCCATAATAACTAACTGGATGTTTTCTACCAGCATATTCAATTAATGATACATCTTGATTCTTATTTTCACTTATATCTACATTGTATGGTAATTTAAGCATTGAACCTGCCCATGGAACTTCTAAGTTTTCTTCATTTGGATTATAATCGAACTTAGACCATTTTTCAGACCATTGAATAACTATTGAAGGTTCTCCAACTTTAACTGCTTCTACATCATAAAATGATATAGTTCCTGTTTCATTAGCTCTTGCTACTATTCTATATCTAGCATAATCTAATGCCGGATGTGGATCAACAACATATGTGTTTTCTGCATTTTCTATTTCTGTAGCAATTTCAGTAAATGAGCCATCATACTCCCTTCTATAAACAGCTAAAGTACATCCTTCAGATAAACGTTGTTTTATTTCACCTTCATCTTCATAATTTTCCATACAATATGGATGTATACTTGCTGTTAGAGTTTCTTCGTCTACTAAAATATCAGCATATGGACTATAACCAGTTTCACTTAAAGATACATCAAAATTTTGTGATATTGTTGCATTTAATCCTGAATCCATAGCTACTGTGATGTTTACTGTGTAATTAGATCCACTATGTAAATCAATCACAGCAGGGGTCATTTCTAACAAGAACCTCCATGCATTTCTTTCTGGATCGTAATATTTTTGATATACTTTATCACCTGGATTTATAGCTTTTACTTCACCAATATTATCAACAGTATTATAAGCATCATTAGATATAACTTCGATATAATAACTAATTGGCTTTTGTGTAGCTGGTCTAGCTAAAACATTTAAATAAAATGGAAATCCATCAATCTCTTCGACAGATATACCGTCTTTATTTGTAATATCTAATTCAAGAGTTGGCTGAGTATAAACATTAACTTCTCTTTCAATAGACCAATCACTATATTCACCAATAACACCAGCAGTCTGAACTTTCCATTTGATTATAAATCCTTCTCCCAATAAACCAGACCATTCTGGATCATCAGTATTAATTGTATAAACACTATTTTGATCTCTTTCTTCCTCAGGTTTAGTATTTTCTATAACCTTTGTATATTCCATTGGTTCTAATTCTGGATGAGCAGAATCAATAACCGTTATATGAACTCTTGCAAAAGTTTCTAACGAACCATCTGTAGAATTATGTCTCCAATATAAATTCAAATCTTCTCCTATAATAGCAGATACTACATTACTCCATGTTGTTGGAGCAGAAGGTTTTGTACCCAATATAACAGATTTAATAGGTGTCCAATCTAATGAATTACCTTTATCATTAATAGATCTAATTCTGAAGAAATATTCATATCCTAAATCTATATCTGTTATTAATATCCTAGGACCAGCTCCTTCTTCTGTAGTCTGACTGTGAACTTCACTTGAAGGTGTATCGAAATATTCTACATTTGTAGTCCATTGTATTTCATATTGTTTAGCTGTTGAGACAGCAGGCCATTCAACTAAAACCCCATAAGTAACTGATTGTTGTTCACTTATTTTTTGAGGTCTTAATGTTGTAATTTCAGATGGAGCTACAGGTAAAGAAATATCATTAGATGTAAAATTAGTCCATCCACCATAAATATTACCACGAACAGCTCTAGCTCGTACTCTATATTCATGACCAGCATCAACTGTTTCTACATATTTAGCATAATGTAATTCAGAATTAATTGCCACTTTTGCTGTTTTGTATTTTATACTATTATCTTGATATATAGCAATTTCTATAGAATCAGCATTAATATCAGTTGATATATTATCAAATATTATAGTTGCCTTGTTCTGATTATCTATACCAAAATCTGGGTCTGGAGGTAATAATGGTGGATTATTTCTAAAATCGTATTCTTTTATAGCCCAAGGAGATAACGGATTATTATTATCATCTATAGCTCTAATACTTAATCTACATACGAACCTATCATTAGAATCTTGAAAACTGTGTTCTGAAGCTTTTTGTCTGTCGCTTGTCGTTACTGTTTCTTCTGATTCTAACCATAAATGTCCATTTAAATCCCATATTTCCCATCTTACTTGAAACTTATTGTGACTTTGTTCCCAAATAGCTTCCATATTTCTTGATGTACCAGCTCGTAATGCAAACCATATAATATTAGGAGTTTGTGTATAAGCTGGTGGATCAGGTGGATTAGGCGCAGGTGCTGGAGCAGGAGCGCCACCTGTTATACCTGGTAAATCGAATAATTGACCAGGATAAATTATTGGATTTCCACTAGTGGGTAAACCATTAGCTGATGCTATTTCAGGCCATCTAGCACCATTTCCATAAACTGAACGTGCAATATTCCAAAGACAATCACCTCTGGCAACACGCCATCTATCACCTTCTCTAGGCATACCTACGTCCTCCTTTCAATTCTAGCAGCTCTTACTAATGTACCAACTGCTTCTTGTATCTCAGAACCGTTATCATAAGTAATACCATCAATAACATAAGTATCACCTTTAACTCCTCCAAGATCTTTTCTTAATTTATCTATTGCAGAAACAACTTCTGTATTTCCATTTTGAATTCTTCCACGGAAGTTAGAACTAATAGCTCCAACATTAGCTGCAACAGCATATGATGAACTATTTAACATTGAATTTAATGTTCCAACTCCATTAGTTACTTCACTTAAATCTAGAACAGGTCTAATAGTTGGTTGTGTATCCATATCTGAATTTATTATATCAGATACTTTTGCTATTGCATTTGATAAACCACTTTTAGCTCTATTACCTACATTTTCTGCTGCTTTATAAACATCTGACATATAACTGATAATACCATTAGCCAAACCTTGATCAAAGAATCTACCAAGTTTAAATGTTTCTTTAGATGGTGAATGTGAATCTATAGATTGTTTAGCAGCTTCTAATGCTCTTTTACCAACTTGGCTACCTGCATCTCTAGCTAAATAAGTATTATTCTTAATACCATCAGCAAATCCTTGAACAAAATATTTACCAACATTTGTTACTTGTCCTAATATATTATCATCTTTTAAACCATTATATGCTTCTTGAGTGACTTCTTTTGCTTTATCTTTTACAGAAGATTTAGAATCTTCTATAGATTTTATAAATTCATCAATAAATGCTCTAACAGCATCTCTAACTTTACTCATTGAATCTTCGGAACTTATTGTCTCATAGAATGATTTTAAACTATCATTTGCTAATTTTTCTAAACAATCTTTAAGATTATTCATGTTATCCATATTTATTCCATTAATTAATTCTATAGAATTAATAATAGATTTAAGTTTTTCAGCAGCAGCTTCAACATCTTCTTTGGATACATCTTTTTGCGCCTCAACAAAATTTTTGATACCTGCACCAACATCCCAAAATTTGTATGTCATATTTTTAAGTTTTTCTGGTGCATCGTCATTCCATTGAGCTTTACCAGCCATATCAGCCATATATCCTAATGCTTCTGTTGCAACCGTAACCGTTTTTAATTGGTCGTCGCCAAATGTACCAATAGCTCTAATAAATGCATTTAAACCAGAACCAACATCCCAAAATTTATTAGCAAAAGCTGAAATATCAGAATCACCAACAAACCATGATTTTAAACCACCAGTATTAGGTATTTCATTTGCAGCTGATGCTAATGCTTTAATAGCTTGGCCTGCGGCATTTACGGTCTTAACTTGATCATCACTAAATGTACCCAAGTTAGTTACAAATCCTTGTAAATTTGTACCTATTCCAGGGAATTTATCAGCAAAAGCTGAAATATCATTATCACCGACAAACCAGGTTACTAAACCACCTGTATTTGGCACTTCATTAGCAGCTGATGCTAATGCCTTAATTGCTTGACCAGCAGCATCGACAGTCTTAATTTGTTCATCACTAAAAGTTCCTAAATTAGATACAAAACTTACTAAATTGGTTGCTAAACCAGGAAATTTATCAGCAAAAGCTGAAATATCATTTTCTCCAGCAAACCAATTTGCTAATCCACCATTTTTAGGAACAGCTGCAGCAGATTCAGATATAGCTTTAATTGCTTTACCAGCAGCATCAATCGTTGTTACTTGTGCATCTGAAAATGTACCTAAATTAGTTACAAACTCTTTAAGATGAGTACCAACTCCTGGTAATTTATCACCAAATTTGCCTATATCATTATCACCGGCAAACCAAGATCCTATACCACCAGTATTAGGTATTTGTGATGCTGATTCGGCCAAACATTTAAGTGCATTTCCAGCAGCATCTACAGTTTTAACCTGAGAGTCTCCAAATGTTCCAAGATTATTAGCAAATTCTTTAATATGTGTACCAACACCTGGTAGCTTCTCTCCAAACTTTCCTATATCATTATCGCCAGCGAACCATGAACCAACACCACCAGAATTAGGTATCTCAGCCGCAGATTTAGCTAATGCCAATAATGCATCACATGCTGCTTTAACACTATTAACTTGTTCATCGCCGAATGTTCCTAATGATTCAATAAAGCTTTTAATATGCTCGCCAACACCGGGAAGCTTCTCACCGAATTCCCCAATATCATTATCACCTGCGAACCAAGAACCTATACCACCAGTATTAGGTATCTTAGATGCAGATTCAGCTAAAGCTACTAATACTTCAGCAGCACATTTTGCAGTTTTAACTTTATCTTCACCAAATGAACCCAAATTAGATATAAATCCAGAAATGTTTTTAGCAACACCTGGCAATTTATCACCAAATTCAGAAATATCATTATCTCCAGTAAACCAAGTAACAATTCCTCCAGAATTAGGTATCTTAGATGCGGATTGTGCTAATATAACTAAAACATCAGCAGCACATTTTGCAGTTTTAACTTTATCTTCACCAAATGTTCCTAGATTAGATATGAAACCATTTATAGAATTAGCTAATGGAGGTAATTGTTCTCCAAATTTAGCTAAATCTCCGCTTTGTCCAAATGTCATAAATTTGGCAATACCTTGAAGCATATCAGCAGCTGTTAATAATATAATTGCTTTGGCTAAAGCAGCAACAGCATCTAACATCATAGGATCTATATTTTTAACACCTTCTATAAATCCTTGAGTATTTGCCATAAATTCACTTAATTGTGTTCCCATATCAGCCATTGATCTTCCTATGGTTAAGAAATCAGCAATACCATTATATATCTCAGCTCCAGCCATCATTAATATGGCGGCAGCTAAAATTCCAGCTCCGACCAATACTGATTGATCAATTACTCTACATCCATTTATAAATTGTTGTACAGTTTCCATAAAATCAGAAAGATTTTGACCAATTTGTGGTAATGCTGCTGAAGCACCTAATGCTATACCACCAACAATTCCACCTATTAATTGACCAATTGCTGTACCAACAGCTTGCATAAAGTTTCCGCCTTCTTCAACTAACCATTTTAAACCTGGTATTTGTGCTAAAGCTCCTATAGCAGCTAATACTGCTGATAATTCAGCAATTAATGCTCCTAATGCTAATACCCCAACAGCAGCAGGTCCAACTAAACTTCCTAAACCAGATAACATATACATCAATCCAGTTAAACCAACTAAACCTAATACCCCTTCTAATGATAATATTGGGTCTAATCCCTGTAGGGCTTTACCTATTCCTTCTAGAACAGCTTTTATTACATTAAATACTGCTTGTATAAAATCTGGCGCATATGCCGCTAATTCATTTAAAACACCAATTAAAAATTCTGCTAAATATTTAACTATTAATGGACCATCATGAGCTAATGCTTTTAATATTTCTACTACAATAGTTAATGCTGTAGTAGCAATTTTTGGAGCAGCAGCTAATAATGCATCACAAATTATAACAATACCATCGGCAATAGCTTTTATGATTGATGGAATTAAATTTATAATACCAATTATTATAGCAGTTAAGCCAGCTACAATTACTGTAGTACCTCCAGCTAACGCAACAGCTAAAGCTGATATACCAGCAGCCATTAACATTAAACCTCCACCAATTAATACTGTGCCAACACCAAATAATGCTATTGCGCCTGCAACTGCTAATAAACCTGGCGCTATTTTGCTTAATAACATACCAGCAACACCAAGTATTGTAAATGCAGTAGCAATTGCTATTAGTGCGGCTACTAATTGACCTACTTCCATAGATCCAATCATCTTTAATGCTAAAGCCAAAGGTATCAATGAAGCAATTAAACCATTTATGGCCATTGAACCAGTAAATCCTTTAAAGTTTCCTGCTATAACCATAGCTGCTGTTAATTCAGTTAAAGCTACACCCATGGCAACTAATGCTTTCTTAATTTGTTCCCAATCTAATTTTCCTAATTGTTTTAAAGCGCCTGCCAATTGAATCATAGCTAATGTTGCAGGTAATAATGCTATTGCACCTTTTATTGATTTACCACCAAAATTTCCTAATAACATTAATGAACCAGTTAATTCAGCTAAAGCTATACCCATAACCGTCACAGCTCGCCAAATATCATCCCATTTCATAGTTGCTAATATTTTTAATGCTCCTGCTAATATAACCATAGCAATAGCAGCACCAGTTAATCCAGCAACTCGTTTTCCAAAGTCTAATTTTGGTAAAGCTTTTATAGCTAATACCATTTCCCATAGTACAGCTGACATACCAAGCACAGCAACAATCATTTGTTTCCAATCTATAGTACTCATTATTTTTAATGCTACAGAAATTATTAATAAAGCTGTACCCATTTTTCTCATAGATTTAGTTGCTCTATATACATCATTTTCTTTAATTAGACCTAATACTGCTACAACTCCAACTAATTCCCATAATACAGCTGATAAACCAGCAACTGATACCAACATTTGAGACCAGTTAATTGTACTAGCTATTTTTAAAGCAACACTTAATATAACTAAAGATGTTGATAAACTTCTTATCATACTTACTAATGTATACATCTTAACAGCATCAAGTATTTTAGTATTAAATTTTCCTAATAAAGCTAAAGCACCTATTAGTTCGCCCATACCGATAGCAGTTGCAGTTAAAGCTCCGCCCAATCTAACTGGATCTATTAATGATAATACTAATAAAGCACCAGCTAATACAAGCATTGCTTTAGCTATTTCCATTATAGCACTAGCTTTAATCGAATATTGTAAAGCTGATAATGTTTCTTTAACTTGATATAATGTTCCACTAATATTTCCTACAAATTGTTTAGATCTCATAGTTAACATCTTCATTTGATTTACAAATCTTATTAATGCTACTAATAAGCCACCTTGAAATACAGAATTTACAGCTTTGAATGCTAATTCTAAATTTCCAGATTTAAATAATGTAGATATAAATAAGCCTAATTCAGAACCTAATTGTTTTATTAAATTGAATAAACCACTAAATCCTTTTACTAAAGCTCCGAAAATATCAAATTTACTAAAGAACTCTTTCATTTTATTACCAAATTTAGTAAGAGCATTTGATACTCCTTCTATAACATTAGTAAATATCTTAGATTCATGAATAGCGTTTCCTAATTTTGTTAACCAATTTCCAATAGCTTGAGTTACCCCTAAAATACCACCAGGTACTCCAGTCAAAGCACTCAATAATTTTCCTAAACCTCTAGCTAATGCTGTTATAAATTCTACACCAATACGTACTACAGAAAATAATCCTTTAAAAGTATCTTTTAATTTTTGAGCAGTTTTTTCACTCAATTTTAAATGTGATGTCCATTCTTTAAATTTTTCTGTATAAGATACTAGCTCATCAACTGATTTTTTTGGAAATATTTCTCTAAATCCTTCTTTTATAGGTTTTAATATAGAACCGATATAACCTAATATATCACCTATACCTAATAATATATTTTTTAATCCACCTTTTTCAATGAATTGTACAAGATTTTGAAATGCGCTTGTTAGTTTTTCATTTAATGCTTTTATAGGAGCATCTAAATAATTATTATTTAAATCATTAAACAACAATCTCATTCGATTGAACACATCTCTTTGATTTGTTAATAGTGGGTCCCAAACTTTAGCACCAATTCTAGACATAGCAGCTTTCATGTTTGCTAAAGCACCTTCAAATGTTTCATTACCTTTTTTAGCATGCTCACCAAAAGCATCATCCATAGCTTTCGCAAATGTATCAAATGAAATTTGTCCTTTTGATACCATATCACGAATTTCTGATTCTGATTTATTTAATGCTTTTCCTAATACTGCTGCAGCATTCATACCTCTAGCTGCTAAAGAATTTAGATCAATAGCCATGACACGACCTTGACCAGCAACTCTAGTAAATACATTAGCAATATCATCATATGTGCTATTAGTCATTGCTGCAACACCAGATATGGCTCTCAATGAATAATCCATTTGTTCTCCAACTTTTATACTTGACGCCATAAATTGAGATGCAGCTTTTGCCGCTGAATCATATCCATAAGCAGTATCTTTAACTGCCCAGTTTATACTTTCATCAATACGAGTCCATTGTTTTTGAAATTCTTCAGTACCCAATAAACCCTCTATTTGAAATTTTGCATTTTGTATATTAAGTGCTCTGTTTTTACCACCATTAACTAATGCATCACCTAAGGCACTAACTATTTTTTTACCAGCATTAACTGCTGAATTAGTTAAATTAGCCAAAGCTGTTACACCAATTACTTGTAGTGCAGAAAATCTAGCTTGGACGGTTTCTATACCCTTAGCTAAACCAGACATATCAACATTCTTTGCCGCTTTATTTAAATTTGATAATCCTTTTCCACTTTCTAGATCAGTTTCAGTAATTTTCCATTTAAGATTATCTAATGTTTTTAGTGTTTTTGCAACATTCTTTTCAAAATTACTATTATCAAATTTCATTTGAACGACTTTTTCATCAATAGTTTTACTCATGCTCTGGTAACCTCCTTCCACGCATCTTCTGCGATTTTATTAAATATAGGTCGTATAGCAGGATTTATATAATCGATTCCTTCTACATAACCACCATTTTTTGTTCCATGTCCATATTGTAATATAATTGCTATATTAACACCTTGATTGACATGAGAATTGTGAAAAGATAATGTAACTACATCATTTTCACGATTAATCTTGTAATACCAAGATTTAGCTGTTTCACCGGTATCTCTCGGTGTCATAGACGAAAGTGCAGCGACCCCCTCTCGACCATAGGCATCAAGATTACCAAGTTTAACAACATTTTTTAGTCTTTCTAAATAACTACTCAATCTAGAAAAATCACCTTTTTGGCTGAAAGTTATCATCACTTATCTATCCTTTCGTATTATATTTCTTACGACGAGCAGCATTAAGAGCCGAATTTCTAGACATTATATCCCTTGCACTCATCTTTTTAGGTGGTGCATTCTTTGCATTACAAACTCTAATTAAAGTAAGAAGACGGTTTAAATGCCATTTTTGACACTCCATTGGAACGTTTAATGCAATCATCCAATAATAGATTAATTCTGATGTTATAATTTCTCTACTTGGTTTGTTATCTAAATTATTAAAAGTTGTTGCTGTCATAGAAGTATTAATGTATTTATTAATTTGCTCTATATTGTCCTCAGATAATTGTTCATAAACCATCGGATTTACATTTTGGGTTATGGTCATACAACGAATATAATCTAATGTTTGTTCTAATGTTTTTTCATCTTTTGACAAAAATGGAGTATTCCATTTGGCTTCCCATTTAGAAAGAGACACAAGAGAGTGCTCTAATTGCAATGTTGTTCCTTTAACTGTTATGAATTCTTGTGTTGCATCATTGAACCACTCTCTATCTGGAATCTTTATTGTTAACATTGTCTCTTACCTCCTGCAAATATAATTAATTATTAGTAGGTGCAGGTGTTGTATTATTTAATAATTTTAGTTTTTGTTCTTCTGGTAATGCTGAAGCTTTTTCTGCTACATCAGCTGGGATTATACCATTAACAAATTCAGCAGCTTTTGCATCGTCAGTCGCTAATTCCATAAATAATACAGAATATGCCTCTGTTTCTGCGAATTGACGAGATAGAGGGTGACCATTTTCATCCATTTTGATGAATCTTTTACCATCTGCACTTTTTTCACCATAAGCTTTTAATACAAGCTCTTTAAATATTTTTATTATTGATGGTTGGTCTTTTGTTTCTATAATTTTCTTAATTATTTCTGTTAAACCTCCTGTTGTTCCTAATTCCATTTCCATAAGTTCTGCCTTAGATAGGTTAAATAGGAATGTCTCCTCTCTTTCAACTCCATTATAATCAGTATATTTAATATTTTTTGATATCATAATCGTTATTCTCCTTTCAAATTTTTAATAAAACAAAAAGGGATTGCATATAAAACAACCCCTTATATAAATATTTTTAATTACCCAGCAGCTTGATTTGTAAATATTGTAGCAAGTTCTGTTGGTAATGGTAATCTAGCATCTACAGCTTGTTGTGGATTTTCACCTGTTGTAGCAGCTTTACCATATAATATTTCTTCTAATGCAGCTAATTCATCAGCATCTACTTTTGTAGAATCTATAGTAATTATAGCTGTTGGTTTCATTCCTGGTACTTCAACTGGTGTAGTTGTTAATTCCCAAGAGAATGTTATAGCTTCTGGGCTATCATTAACTGTTCCATAAGATTTCTCTGATGGTTTTGCTAATGCTCCATAAACTAAATGAATTTTATATCCAGCATCTGGATCAGTATCATTACCAACTTTTGTTTGATAAGACATACCAAAAGCTTTTCTTTTTTGTTGTCCTACTTGAACACCTGTAGCTAATGATTTTTCACCATTGCATTCAGCAAATTCATCTGGATATGTGTATGCTTCAACTGTAGCACCAAAATCTTCAGCTGACATTAAGTTAAGATACTTAATATTATCAGCATATAATGGAGTAGCTTCAGCTCCTGATGGAGATTCATTAACATTTGTTAATCCATTCCATGCAACACCTTTAGGATATGCTCCATTTACTTGTGGGTATAAAACACCCTTACTAACACCTGTCTCATAGACTCTTTCGCCTAATTGATCCCATTTTAATTGTGGTTTAATTTTTTCTGGCATAATAATTTCCTCCTTTAATAATATAATCTGATAACATCGTGATTTAAATTATTAGCCGTATAATGTCTATCAAAAGATGAATATGGCATTTTTAATATTTTATTAATCACTTCATTATCTGGAATATTGTCAATAACTGTTATATCATAACAATTTCGATTCAAATACTTAATATTATCACCATGATAAGTGATATCATCTGCTTTTTGATATCTTATAGCTGGATATTTCATTTGCAGATTTTCAGCTGGTTGGTAATATACATTACGAGTTCCCAGCATTTCCTCCAGTATTGATTGAAGTTCTAGTCGAGTACCCATGATACATACCTCCCAACGTTAATATAATTCGAGGGTACTTAACTTCAGCATTTGTTACTTTCCATTTAGTACCCATCCATTCTACATATCTAATATATTGGAAATTTTCATTAGCATATGGATCAGCTACAATACTAATGATATTATTAATTGAAATATCATCATTTACACCATCACTCTGTTGAAAACGACTAGTATTCCTAGTTACATCACCATAATATGGTTTTTCGATTGTTTGATCAGCCCATACACCTGGTTGAACTTCCGTATTTTTTATGTAGCCAACATTTCCATAAAATTTTGCCATAGCTAATTTACTCCTTTATTCAAGATTACCCTTGTGGTTGTTGATTATTATTTCCAGAACTAGCTTTCTTTAATACAATAGCTGAATATGGAACAACTAATGCGCCTGAACATCTTGTTTCCATTAAATATTTCATTTGGTTGTAATCTATATCGAAATCATCAAACATATTTACAGATCCACCTTTATCAGCACCACATGTATAGTCAGCTAAGTTAACTATAATACCAACAACATCAGCATAAGCTTCTGCTTCCATTTCTGGTATAGTTACTATTTCGTCAACTCTTAATGCTGTAGCTAATGTAGCTATAGATTCATATATTCTTCTACCATTTTGATCTTCGATTAATAACATATCTGTTACATAATCTTCTGTAGTAAAGAATACTGGTCTTCCTGATCCTTTATATTGTTTTCTAGATCTTAAAGCACCTCTTATGATACCTTTTGTAAAGCTATCATTTTCAGAATGACTATTACCTGTTTGATTATAGTCTCTTCCTTCTGTAATTGTGTATTTGATTGTATACATATCATCATCAGAAACAATTGGTCTAATGTTTTGCTCGTTGATTTTATCTTGATCAGAAACATTTCTACCATCACCTAATAACATAGCTAATGCTAATTCTCTATCTAGGTTCTTTCTCATTTCTCTCTTTTGCCATGCAACAACATCAAAATCTGTTATATCAATAACATCATCTCTATCGATTTCGTTTTTAATATATACAGTAGTTGGTGTAGTAACACGGTTTAATACTGCCATTTGAATGTCAGCTTTCTTTGTTCCTTTAATATATCCTTTAGCTCTTGCTTGTGGTTCTGTCATTCTACCAAAAGTAGTTTTAACTCTTGAAAATGGTGTATGTTTAACTCCATTCATAACTTTAGCAACCCATGATCTATCTTCTTCGATCATTCTTGGTTCTTTATAAAGCTCTGTAGCTTCTGGGAATAATTTATCAATATCTGTGATATTGTTTATTGCAGCATGTTGAATGAAAGACTCTTTCATTGATCCATACTTCTTAGCATCTTTTATAGCTTCAGCTATAACTTCTGAGTGCATTAACACTTCATCATTATTTTCAGTTTCTTTATCAAAAACATTATGTTTCATATCTGAACCTCCATCATTATTATTTTCTTCGTCGTTATCTTCGTCGCTTTCGCCTGTAGCTTCAGCAACTGCTTGCCCAACGATAGCATAAACAGCATTCTTTTGAACATCAGTCATAGCATCAAATACTTCTTGAACAGTTTGTTCTTTCTCATCGCTATGTTCTAACTCTTTTTCTTTGTCTTCGTTCATGTTTGAATCCTCCTCTTTATTATCTTTTTCAGGCTCTTTTTCTGAGTCTGTATTTGATTCTTCTGTTTTATCTTCTAAATTATTTCCATTTTGATTTTCTTCAGAATTTTCTACTTCAGAATCTTCAGTACCAGTATCTTCACCTTCAGAATGAGAAAGCTCTAGAGCTTCATCTGTATAGATTACACCCTCTTCTTCTACATCGGCACCTTCACCATGAACTACGACTGAATCTATATATGCGCCAGGATTAGCACCTGCTAAGACTAAACTAACTTCTCTTATGCAACCATGCATAACATTGTTCATATGAGTTTTAAGTTTATTGGCATATATAGATAATTTGTCAACATCACCATTTGCAACAAGAGCTTTTGCTGTTTGTCCAGATTCTGTGTTGTTGAACTTACAATATGCATAAACACCTTCTGCTCTATTCTCTAGTAATGCATGACCTAGGACTTCATTAACATCATCATGTTGATGATTCCATACTAATGGAACTTTTTGTCCATCATTTTGCTTAAATGCGTCTTTGAGAATGGTTCTACCATCAGAACATTTAATGTTATTTCTAGTAGCCCATCCACCGAAATCATAATCAGTCTTCAAACTGGTTTCCTCCTTTCACAATTAAATCTTTGATTGGAACATTACCTATACCATTATTTATTTGTTCTTTATCAGTTTTTTGTTGATTAGATCCACCCGGAATTGGAATATCTGAACCATGATTCAAGTTACTATTAATTAACATATCAGCCCTTGGATCATCTGATGGTTTTCTACCAACAACAGCTCTTATTTCATTAGATGTTAAAATTTCGTTTCTTGTAAATTTATCAGCAATATCTGCCATTTTCTCTACAGGAACTAATTTAAATGGATCTCTGAAATACATAATAGTCTGATGTTGACTTCTTGCAGTTTTTGTTAAAAATTTTCTAATCATTTCATCAACTAATGCCGAAACAATTGGTTCAATAGTACGCGAATAATAATTACTCATAACACCCTCTTCAGCAGTTCCATCTAAAACGCCTTCAGTAATACCTAACTGGCTATATAGCATACTCGTTAAATACTCAACTTGTTTTAGTAGGTTATTTTCAACAGGTCTGTTAAGTTGTGTAATTTTTTCGGTACCATCGGTATAGGCTATACCATATTTTGAACCTTTTAATTGGTTCTCTATATCCTTACGTCTCTCCTCAGCTTGAGCTTTTCTAGCTGGGGATTTAACGATATAAGGCAATTGAATAATTAAGTCAAGTTTACCAGATCCAGATTGTTCGTCTATTGTATCTAATAAATTTAACTTTCTAATTAAACGTTGCAATGTAGAATTAGGTTCATTCATTACTGCATATAATGGATTTTCTACAATAGCAACCATATATTTAGGAAGAGTAATTTCTTCTCTAATACCTTTACGTTCATTGTATAATTCTACCCTAACACTAGAAGGATACCATGCAGTAACTCTCCCAGTTCTCATTGTACATATTTCATAAGATTTTGAATCCAATGGATCACCTATAGTATCTACTGGTACTAAAGCTACATGACCCTCATCAAACATAGACATAACCGCATCTTGTATAAATGCACGTCCTGTTTGGTCGATGTTTGCTTCTATAGTAAGACATTCATCTAATCTAGATTTCTTATAATCTTGAAAACGATCGTCTTCATCCATTTGACAATGTCTAATATCTATATTAGCTACATCTAACGCCATCTTATTAAATATAGCGGTAATAATTGATCGTTCATTTCTAGTACTTATTTGTACTCTATCAGGTCTTATATATGAACCACCATAACTACCATAATTATTAGGAATAGGATATCTATTATTAAACGCATTCCAGGCATTTTTTATTCTACCTACAAATGGCATTTCCATTTAAGATCCTCCTTTCCTTATTTTCTGCTTAAAATATGCTTTTTATCATTTTTATTGGCAGCCCAATATTTATCTTTAATAAAATCATATCTTAATTCATAATTAGACATTTTAGATCTTTTAATTGTATCATCAACTATTTTTTTATAAGCATCATATGTCTCTTTATTTGGATTCTTTTTATATGCATTAAATGCTTTATTGACACTAGACACATTTTTTTTAGTATTACGATTGGTTTCTTTAATGGCTTGTTTATCTCTTAATATTTTATTATCAACTTTTTGACCTTTTGATAATTTATTTTTCTGTTTGGCATCATATTTTTGTTGTGAAGCAATTGCCTTGGCTTTTGATTTATTAGCTACTTTTTGTACAGCATTAGCTTCTTTTATATAACCATGTTTTCGCAAATCTGCAGCATCATTAGATTGTTTTTTATATGCTCTCATTAATCTTCTATTATTAAATGTTTTATGTTGAACTTTTCTATGTCCCCAACGCATACCTAATACTCCATGGTGATAAAGTTCATCTGTATTTTGATATTGCCACATGATAAACTCCTTTCTATTCAAAAGCTTCACGGTTGAGCTTCCATGCAACATAAGCATCCATCATAGCAGCTACCGAGTCAATCTTTTGATCATATCTTTTCTTAAATAATTTTCTATTACCATTAGTATCTTCTAATGTAATAGCATTACCCATACAATATTCCATAAGTTTTTCGTCAAATAATAGTAATCTATCTTCAGCAAGTTTTTTTAATTCACCTAAAGGAACAGATTCTGTTTTTGCACCTTGAATAACTTTTTCAATACCATATGGACCATTTTCTTTTTCCCATCTTTCAACAAAATCTTTTGCATTATAAGGGTCGAATCCAAAACATCTTACATCATAACCACGTTCTATGATATGATTGTCTAAATCTTCATAAACTTCCATCATATCTAAAACTGTTCCATCCATAACAGTTAAAGCACCTTCTTGAATAAATTCTTCATACTTAACTCTCATAGCTGTTGGTAATTTCATAAGTGTATGTTCTGAAATATAGTTCTTACATTTAATACCAAAAGCTCCTCTAGCAAGTGGAAATAAGAATGTAAAAGCACAGAAGTCATCACCTTGAGATAGATCGGCTCCAAGTGCACAAGGCATTTGCCAATAATCTCTCTTTTTATGTGGTAAAGTTTCTTCATAAGTGAAGAAATATGTATAACCCTCCATAGGTATACCAAAACGTTTTGCTAAAATATCATTACGAGTAGATGGTGCTTTTTCGGCTCTTTCTACATCTAATTGATACGTTTCATAACTAACAGTTTTACCTAAATTTGGATTAGCCTTTGCCCACATTTCTGGTTTACTAACTTCATCAATATTATCTAATCTATACCACCATATCGATACATGAGGATTAATATAATCACCTTTAAGGATGTCCATTAACTCCATTTTGATTGTATCGCCTGGACCATTACGAACTGTTCCTTCAGAACTTACAGCAATGATCAGATAATCATCATTTTTAGAAGCACCTTGCTCTAATGCACCTATAACATCTTCTCTAACATCTCCAGACAACCATTCATCAACAGTATTTATTCTACTGTTAAGACCTTGTAGTTTGTCTATTGACATAGGCCTTATTTCAACAATAGAACCAGTTAAGAAGTTTTCAATACCTTTTTTAGTTGAAGCTAATTTAACACGATTAGCTTTTGAACCTGTCGTATTATTAATACTTCCTTCGGTTAAAAATTGAAATAATGGTCCACGAGATCTAGCTATAGCTGTTCTCATAGGTGATAAAGCTTCTTCAGCCTGTTTCATAGTAGGTGCAGTATGAACACCATGTGTTGTTGATGTATCAACATTTAAATAATATGATTGTATATAAGATTCATATTGAGATTTAGCGGCACCTCTGGCTATAATCAAATATTGTTTATTTGTTAATCTTTTCTTTATTCTACGATTTTCGTAATGCCCTCCATGATGATCTTCTCCTGGAACATATACAGAACGATCTACAAAGTAATACCATCCAAATACTTGTTCTGCCCATAATTTAAATGTATCAAGTAATCTTAAATCCTCACCATCAGTAAGAGTAAGTTCACCTTCACAATATTTTATGAAACCTTCAACAGCTTGATCATCATACCAGATACCTGGATTCTTGATTAGATCATCGATTCTATTCATTTCCATAGCAATCGTTTCACATACAGGAATCTCACCTCTGATTACGGCATCACGAAACATACCATAATACTTTGGTGTAGCAGTATTCGATAATGCCATAATTTATTCTCCTTTTTTATTATTATTTTTTCTTTACAAAATATCCACCAAGTTTTACTAATTTATTAATATTATCGGCAGCACCACCAAGTTTACCTATAACAACTAAAGCACCTGTAACAGCAGCAGCTCCAGCAGCAATTTTACTTGGATTTAATTTATTGTATTCTTTTTCTAGACGTCTTCTTTCATTAACTTTTCTAATTTCAGCATTAGACAATTCATATGATTTCTTTTTACGAAGTCTGTTTGCTTCTTTTTCATCTGCTGATTCATAACGTTTTTTCTTACGTTTTTTACCAGCATTTGTCAAACTTCCATCTTTATTCTGATAACGCCTTACTCCCCATTTCATACCTAATATGCCATGATGATAAAGCTCGTCAGTTCTTTGATAAGTCCACATAACTATACTCCTTTCTCATTCATTTCGGCTTGATGACACAAGCGCCATTCATACTCTTTAATAGATTCTCTGAAAGCATCTTCTGTTGGTCCATGTTGTGGTGGGTCAAAGATAATTTTAACCTTCAAATAAATATAAGTTTTAATACCTTCTAAATCATCTTCTACATCTATGAAGTCGCTCCACTTATCATCTTTTGAAGAAATGGTGAATACTTCATCTTGAGGTCCAACACCCAATTGATGAAGAACCATAATAGCAGTGTTAATATGAATTATAATATCTGTATCAAAATTTGTATAACTTTCACCAATTGCTAATAATTTTTTAATTGATGATAATATACTATCTTCCATATTTTTTTCCATACTATCACCTCTATTCTTTAATTTTTATAAACTTTTTCATACAGAATCCTTCTAAGTCACCGATTAGGACTTTATAGAAATCTGGAGATGCATTAACATCGCTAACAGTTACAATTGAATTAACTGGTATAACAGTTAAGACTTCGGCATTTTCTTCTGGTTTAGATCTAACATTTAATAATTCACAACCTTCAACAGTACCAATAACTTCTAATTGAATTTCTTCAAAAGTTTCTTCAATTGCTTCTTCAACAACTGGTTCTTCTATAGTTTCTGCAGTATCTTCAATAACATTTTCAGTTACTTCTTCAACTGGCTCTTCAACAACTTTGTTTTCTTCTAGTTGTTTTTCAAACTTTCTGTTTTTTGACATTTCTATCACTTCCTTTCTTTTCAATGTCGCCATGGACATTGGTCATTTTTTGTTCTGACTATCGGAACAATTGGATCTAATATTCTTTCGTCGCCATAATGTATAGCGTTATGTGTTCTCTTAGTGGTGCATATTAAATATTCAGGATTAAGTAAATAATCTGATTTATTAATAATGTCCTCTTTAGTCAGTGGGTTCATATGATGTATTAAAATTTGTTGGTTTATAATTTCATGATCTGGTATTGCTAAATCACAACCCATATCACGAGTTATAACAAAATTTCTAACTTGTTTCCATTCTGGTGAACGATAAAATAATTGATTTAAATATCGATCAAATCCAAAAGTATCTTCACCTATAGAACCATCAAGTTTTAAATATAAGAATCTCTCTTCAAAAGTTTCTAAAGTTATTAATTCAGAATATGTTCTAATAATTGTTTGGTTCATTATAATCATCCTCTCCATGTCCTGAATAATGTTTCATAGCATTAATAGCATTAGCATATAACTCTTCGATTCTCTTTGAAGATTGTAAAGATTCAGTTTTTGCAACTAATAAATCTTTCTGTTTTTCTAATATTTCTTTTTCAATACGCTCTTTAGTTGAACCCAGTTTAAGATAATGTGTAATAACCTGAGATGAAGCTGTACCATCTCTAAGTTGTTGTTCGGCTAAATTAGTAGCCAAATATATCAACTGGTTCTCACGTGCCTCCGGTGTGAGAGCAGGTTTAAGTTTGTTTTTACCATTATCTGGCTTATTTGACCTAACTTTCGCCATGTTTCATTCTCCTTTCATAAGTTAAAATATAACTTTTAGTATAGTTTTTGTTGTGCCTTTCAATGACACACAAAGTGATACACAGAAATATAAAAGAATTAGAAAGGAGAATAAACTTACTACTCTTAAATATCATCGGCAATAGGAGGCATGCGACTCTGGTTTCACCAAAATATACATTCCCATGTACCACTTTGTCTGTCATTGAGGTAGGAACTATCAAAAACACTTCCCGAAAATATCCTCCGGGGAAAATTTAAAG
>Ga0326512_10000125_pt1 | contig 62941 bp, 82 predicted proteins | sample 1_2617_0518_D_FD_203652 | JGI IMG/M metagenome (GOLD analysis project Ga0326512, IMG submission 203652) | Bovine rumen microbial communities from UC Davis, California, United States - 1_2617_0518 | ecosystem: Host-associated > Mammals > Digestive system > Stomach > Rumen | place: USA...
ACGCAGGGGTGGGGGTGTGTTTTCAATGACCCCCCTCTACCCTCTAAATAAGAAATCGTCCAGAGGGAGGAGCAAAATGAAATAAAAATTAGACATAAACAGCTTTCTTTCTCTTGAAATTGATTGAATTAGCTTGAAAATCATAGAGTTGATGCAGCATTTCATAGCAAAACGGTTTGAAATTCAATTAAAAGTAGTTAGATGTTCGAAAAGCTTTTGAATTGAATGAAGAACAATGAATCAAACTAAGATTGAATCAATATTGATCATGAATTGACAAAAGAGAAAGCAATTGAACTTGTTAATGAACAATTGCTAATGAATAGTTGATCAATCACACACGAAACCACAATGAACACAACAAGAACTGTTAGTTTGATGTGTTAAAGCAGTACACATTCATACAAGAGAAGAGCGCACAACAAGAACAGATGATGTAGCACAGTTAGTACAATCACATCAACACATTGCATAGTAACAAGTGCTCTGTAGAAAGGCCTTGTAATAGAGGCTTTCTATAGAAGGTACCTAAATAAGGGCCTCTTTCTAGAGAAGGGGGGGGGTTCAAAAAGTAAACCCTTTGCAGGGGTTGTTTTCTAGGTCTCTATATTTTTGTTTTGTATAGGGTAGGGATCTATTTTTGTAGATTCCCTGAAAAGCATGGGTATTGATGCTCTTAATGGGGCATCAAGCACTTAATCCATAGTGAACAGGTTTATTTTTTATAAGGGGCACCAGAACAACAAATTCCAATGCCCCTGAAAAGGAGGTGAACATGAACATCTATGGATTCTTAGGAACCGACGGGGTATCCTAAATAGACGGGGGTGGGGTACTACTCTACTATGGGGTAGTCGTCCGTATCAACTACTCTGCTTACTTTCTTGTAGCTAACTCCTTCAGCATTAGTAAGATTGAAGAAGCAGATGTCATCTACTGCAGATTCGATGGCACGCTGTAAAACAAGAGGGGGTGCATCAGAAGGGAGGGAACGCACTCCTAAATCTCTAGCCACATACCCAGATGTGCAATAACCATGGGTCTCATCATATCTGTACCAGTCATCGTATTGTGTGAAGGGATCAAAGGGGTTATCTGTAGTGGTAACCCAGTACTCAGTTATTTTCATGAGTTGATCTCCTTTCCTACAGCAGAGGCAGATACGCCAAGGAATTCTCCTATCTCATCAAGGGTATACCCAGCCTTAGCTAGACTCTTGGCCTTGCTAATTTTAGCAGCTGACATAACCTTGCTCTCTTTAGGAGTGGATCTTGCCTTGTAATCTTTTTCATCTGCATTATTGAGAAGCTTTACTAATTTTGTATGAGGAATGGCTCCCTTCTGAATAGCCTCCCATTCTCTATCAGTAAAGGTGACTCTGGTTTTTCCAGCGCCAGTCTTTTCTCTTGCAGGTGCTATTGCCTTAGCTGTCCATTTACGAATATCAGCTTTGGTAGGCTCTTCTCCACTAGCTCTAGCCGTATCAATTTTAGTCTGAACTTCAGCATTGGCTATAATCTGTGCCTGTCTCTCACGAGGTGCGTTCTTCAAAGCCGTATTTAATTTTCTGTTAAGCGATGATACTTCTTCGGCATATTCCTTGGCGGCATCCTTGTTATACTCTGAGTTCTTTGTATGAACCTTCTCATATCTTGCTTTATTTGCTAATTCTTTACACTGATTAGCATATTCAGCATAGACATTTTCAATACGAGTATTTCTCTTGGAGATGAGCGTTCTAGCATCCTCGGTTTCCATCATCTGTGTTGATTTCTGCTGACGATAATGCTCATTTCCGTCTTTATCTTTCCAAGGCTTTGCTTCTTTCCATATCTTCTTACCGGTCTCTTTGTCAATTTCGTATTCCTGATTTGTCATACGTCTATTCACATAAACCGGATTCTTAGCTCTGGAAATTAGCGTTTGAGCGCCACCTCTGCCATCTTCTGTTTTAGGCTGATATTTTGCCTTAAGCTCGGCAATACCGTTTACTTTCTCAGAAAGACGCCAATCAAGTTTATGCTTTTCTGCATCGATGACGCAGTTAGCGTGTCTGGTTGCCCTAGCCAATTCCGCAGGAGTAGCTCCTTGCAAGGTCATATCAGTAACAAGGTTAGAAATCTTGCCCATTTCCATCTGCGTCTGAGCATGAGTCATAACCTTCATTCCCTTATAACCAGGATAGGCCTCTTTGGCATCAAATCCTTTAAGACCTTCAAGAGGAGGATCGATCTTAATATCACGTTTGCCATTAGCTTTGGTATTATTAGGAATAACAAGAACTGTGTCGCCGTCAAAGTCAGCTCCTGACAATCTTTCTGCGACCTTACTGTTAATTCCTACAGCGTCTCTGGCTAAAGGAGTGATTATTCTTTTTCCTTCAGCGTTACGGTTATTCACTGTAAGCTGAGGAATCTGATAACGTCCTTCGTGAGGATAGCGAATGCAGACAACGGTCTCGCCGTCTTTGAACTGAGGAGCATATATTTCATTATCCTTGAGAGAAGGCATAGGAATGATTACGTTCCAAGCCTGTCTAGGCATAGCAGCGCCTTTAAGATGCACAGCTGCAGAATCACATTCATCTGCGAAAGACTGAAGCATTTTCTGCTTAACGGCCGGATTAGTAAGCTTGCAAATATCATCGAATTGTTGCTTTCTGTAATCCATGTCAATTCCGAGCTGTCTCTTAGCAAGTTCCGGTGTCTGCTTAGACAACATCTGAGACGCAAGTGTTCTGCTCTGTTTAGCCCAATCACCAGACTCCTTAACGATATTTACAAGTCCCTGATGCTCTTTCCCGTCAGCGTCTGTCCAATCGTTCTGCCGAACAATAGTTGCACCAAAGACGTTAACGCCCTCGCCCTTCTTCATAGGCTTAAGAACGCTCTTACCATCAGGATCAGGATTGGCTATGGGCGTTCCAGCATGCTTATTTGTATTGAAACGAACATCAACGCCATCAGGAAGATCGTCTGCATAAACGGCCATTCCCTTAAGATAATGCGTTCCATCAACAGCGATACGGACCTGAGCATAGTTGTTATTGCCTAATGAAATATCATCTACGCCACGCCTAAGCTCAATAAGCCCGTCCTTTTCAAGACCGCCCTGCTCAGCATAAACAACGGCCAGCCTATCCATTGATAAACTGACCGGAGAATGCATTTCTTTAACATGCTTCTTATCACCGTCTCCGACAACGCACAAATCATCGATTGTCTTGATGTCGTTGAGGTGATCGTAAATATAACCTTTTGGAGTGTCTTTCTTAGAAAGAACCAAAAGCGATGTCTCGTAACCGGTGCCTGCCTGTTCAACCTTGGGATGGCTGAGAACATATCCTTCATCCTGAAGGTTCTTAACCATCTGTTTCAGTTTAGTGTTAGAGACGCCCAAATACTGTTCAACACCAGAACCGACATCAATGTGACCTTTTTTCTCAATCTGATCTCTAAGGATCTGCATTGTTGCCTGGTCTTCGGCGAGCTTCTTCTCAACATGATCCTGAAGAAGCGCTCTTGCCTGTGATGCAGGAATACCCGTTTTCTCTTCGATAGCTCTGAACGACATCTGACGCTCTTCTCTGAGTTTCATGACAAGAGCTCTGTCTTCTGCTATTTTCTGATTCTTGGCTACCGACTGCTTACGTCTGAAGTCAGACTGTGAGATTCCAAAATATTCAGAGATCTCTTTATCTGTAAGGCCCTGTGCTCTGAGCTTCTGAGTTTCCTCATAACTCCAAGCCTTAGTAGGGGTATGCTGGTTGGGGTTCTTACCGGATCCTAATGGATATCTACCTGATCCAGGGCCAGGCGCTCCGTCCTCTTTAGATCTTCCAACGTGCTCAAGATAGAGATCTTCATCGGCTATGCCAAAATATAATTTATCCATTGTCTTCTTCCTCCCGGAGTAACAGCAGTTCGTTGAAACGTACAATCTGATTCATGATCTGTTCAATTCGATCGGGTTCAGGAATTGTTTCTGTGAAATCGTCGAATTGATAGATCCTTAAGCGATGCTCAATATCATGAGGATCGATGTGATACTCAAGACAGAACAGCGCGTCATAAATCATAAGCTGTTCTACTTTCCCGGGAATGCCGCCGGTTTTAAGATCGTGAATGCGTAAAATATCATTTTCGAAACTAATAGCATCTGTAGTTCCGAAGAAGTACTTTGAATAGAACAGAACCTTCTCGGGTTTCATTCTGAGTCTCAAAGCGTCGTTCACATAAAGAGACAAAGTTGTTTCAGGAACATCAGGTAATTCCTGGTCAAGCTCGATACAGTCCTGTGCAAACTTATGCAGACGTGTGCCTCGTTCTTTGGCTTTAACTAATTCGCAGTATGAGAAGAGATGCTCTTCATCATAGTTAAGCCATGAAGGACGTGATGCAGCGAACAAAGCGTGCTGCCCTTCATACCTTGAATGATCGTTCCATATCATCTAGTACCTCCTTAGCGTTCTCTGGAAATATAATCTTCGCGTAAGACATCTTGTTAAACAGATCGACATAGTATTCCTGATTCGGTCTGACACTGGCATTGCGAGATTTCTTTCCTTCGAGAGCAGCCCACTTATCCTTGTAGAGAACAAGGAGATCAGGAGCGCCCTGTACTTCGGTAGGATCCAGATGAAAAACAAAAGACCCTGGAAATCTGGTCTTGATCTCTTTTATGAGTTTTGTCTTAAACTTGTTTTCAAGCATGGCAACCTCCATAAAAAGAAAAAGAGATAGAAATATCATTTTGACCGGACCGAACTGGCCCAATCTTATTGTTATTTCTCTCTCCTCCATACCAGTGACTGTAGAACTTGCGCGCTAAAAATTTTTAAAGTATCGTTTTTCGTTAAATTCTCTCTTCTGCCTGAGCGATCTATGAATGGCATTGTCAATACCAGACTTAGATCTGATGTGGTAGTAATACAAATCTGTGAACGGCGTGTTCATTCGATCGATTCTACCGGCAGCCTGAATCGTTGATTTGTAAGAATAGTTCTGTGAATAGAATATAATTGTATTTGTCTCAATGCAGTTCCACCCACTATCGCCAGCTGCGTACTGCAGAATGTAAACCCATTTGCTGGTTGGCGGTATTGGCTCATGCTTAACGCCATCCCAACGAGCTACTGGAATATCATGTCGCTTACACCAGTCGATCAAGAGCTCGGCTTCATAAGTGAAGTTGAAGAACACGATCACTTTCTGGTGCTGCTCGATAATATTTCCTACAGCAAGCATCCTTCGATAGTCTGAGTTGCATATCCGCCTAAGCGTGTAACACAGTTCACTTGCATTTACTATTGGCTGATCAGTATATGGATTCCATCTTCTCTTCATGACATCCTTGTACAAGACACTCGAGTAAGGAACCATAATATCCTGATGGTGATACTCAATGTTTCTGTCAAAGTCCATGGGAACTAAGACCTTCTCTCTGAGAAAATATAATTTCTTTGTGTTGACATATCGATCGATGGCTTGGTACTTGACGTAAGGTTTAAATATCACATGCTGCCTTAAGAAGTCTGTCCTATTGCGATAGAAACCATTAGCTATAAACACAGGGCAGTAATCCAGGAAGTTGTCACCAGGAGTGGCACTTAACAGAATCCATCTATTTCTTTTGGCTATTGTTAGAAACGCCTTAACCCAAGCGCCCTTGCCAACGACTCGCTGTTCGTCAAATATAAAGAAAGCCCCAACAGCATCTGTATACTTCTTGATGTTGTTCCAGCTATCGATCACAAGCCCATGGCCTTCCTCTAATCCAAATATCGCGCATTCTAACGGCCACTCCTTCTTGTCTCGCTTGGTTGCTGTTGTAATGATATAGAGGTCCCTTGGCTTGGCCATTTTCATGGTCTCCAAAGAACCTCCACAAACCTTGACAAAATAATAGGCAAGAGCTGTTACACTCTTGCCCGATCCTACACTGCCGTTAAGAATGCATCCGTCTCGCAATCTATTCAGCGCGATCTTCTGATGCTCTCTTAATTCAAATCCCATAAAATATCATTTACGCAAAAGGAACGTCATCCTCTGTCTCGTCATCGTCAAAGAACTCAGACGCAAAGTCGTCCTCAACAACGGTTACAAACATCTGCTTGACAAATGCCTTCCTGCCGGACACACCGCTGTCAAGAGTCCAGTCATAAGGTCTGATCTGGAGCTTGACTCTTGCGAAGTCGTCCTGATCCAGCTGGCTGATAAGGTCTCCGTCCATAAGGATCGGTCTGCCCTTCTTCCTGGTAAGCCAGATCCTGGGCTGCAGTCTTGCGGGTCCGTCCATCTTGATAAACACCTGCAGATGTGCCTGCTTGGGCTCAGAAGGATTCTTAGGCTCAAGCCACTTAACGTTCCAACCGGCTGCCTCAAGTATTCGCGCTTCCTCATCTGTCAGGAACAGGTGGAAGAAACGCTGCGTATTCTGCTTATTGAATCTGGTCGGTCCACCGGAGAAGTTGCGCCAGTTGCCGTAAGGAATCTGTGCGTTGTTGAATACTACAGTGTCGTCCTCTCTGTTAATAGTCATATTATCTCTCATGTTTGTCTCCTTTACTGTTCAGGTGCATTCATAAAAGGCACCGCGTTAACATAATCTTCAACGGAAAGAGGCCCGTCAACAAATTCGTTGAACGAGCCAAACTTCGAAATATCATTTACCGCATCATCGGCAAGTCTCTGGTAGTAAGACCGATCAATATCGTCTTCCTTACCAAGATTCTTGACAAGACTTGACTCAAGCCATCGATATCCTTTCGTACCACCGACGGCGCCATACCCAGTTCCATCGCCGTTCCTTCTCATGAGCTGTCCACCGCCTTTGCCAGCGATGATCGGACAGAATCGTCCTACCCTTCCCACGAAAATATAATTATGCTCGTCTTCGCCCATGCCCTCGTTCATGTCGAGATACATTGCTGTCTTGACAGATCTTGTCTCACACAAGTCGTCAAATATAATCTCTTCGTGACTGAACAGAGTCTTGAACACATACGGAACCTGGAACTGCTTACCAGTAGCTGTCCACTCACCAGCATGCTTACCGCCCTTATTCCTGATGCCTTTGTCGTCATACTTAGCAATATACACAGCATCGTTCATAAGACACATGCGCTCATAGGTCGCTTCATGCTCAAACGTGTAACCATATTTCTTACCAAAGTCCATAACGAACTTGATAATATCATCTGTTGCATTAGGGATCTTGATAGAATCTGTCTTAATATGCGCAACAGTAAAGCCACGCTTCTCAACTTCCTCTTTCAGATCGATCATGAACAGAGCTCCACGCTTGGCCACGATATTGTCATCATTTCTGGGATCCCTGAACGGATTTGCGAATGTGGCTGTGGTATATCCGTAAGTACTGTTGATTACCAGCTTAAGAGCCGTCGCCAGTGCTTCCATTTCCTCATCGCTGCCTACATAGTCCATCAGAGCACCATTAAGCAGTGTCTTAAGGCTCTCAGTATCCTTATGCTTGATAGCAAGTCTGGATTCATAGACTTCCTTAAACCGCTGCGTGTAGTCCCCAAATATGTTCTCGCGGATCATTGATGTAGGATGCATGGACGCAACATCGAGCAACGCCACATTGTAATGCATGCCAGGTTCAGCATACACATATCCGCCTTCTCCAGGATCGAGACCCTTGTAGATGGATTTGCCGCTGATGATTTTGCCTTTATACCGAGCAGGATCAATTCCCTTAGGATCGTATTCATATCCAGGGAAGCAGACAATATCCTTGGTCCCATCAGTCCTCTCACCTGTAGCGAGATCCGTATACACCAGCTTTGGATTTCTGTCATTCCCAAATATAATCTTCGTACTGTGAGCTCTGCTTCTCTCGTTGGGACTGAGACCACTGAACTTGGCAAGTGCAAGTCTGGCATCAATCTCGTCTTTGAGTCTATCGTACAGAGCTTCTGTTGCCCTGACGTCATGCTTACAGTACTCCGCAAGTCTGTCCCACAGTTCTTCAGGAATCGGCTGGTTCCAGTCAATATCCATCTCATCGTGGTCAATGCCCATCTCGATCTCCCACTTCTTAAGGCTCTGCTTCTTGACCGAAATATCATAAAGGTCGCCTTCAGAGATCCTCTTAGATCTGGGATTGATCGCCTTATCTCCACCAATTATCTTCTGCGACAACTGATAGCATTCCATCAACGTTGCACCAGTGTATCTGGCATACAGAATCGGATTATCGTAACCGAGATTGTTAAATCCCCAAAGCCGCTTATTCAGGACAACATCCAGATCAGCAGGCGTAGGGTTAAATAACACCAGCCACGAATCATCGTCATGATAGTCCTTGACACAGATCAGAAGCAGATTAGGAGCAACCTCAATATCAAAGAAAGACACCGGCTTATCGGCGTCTTTCAAAATATCATTTCTCTCTTCTTCTGTTTCAGGATCGTTAGTTTCATCCAGTGCATCGTCACTACAGAGCTTCATCTTGCCAAACAGCTTAAGGCAGAACTGAGCCTGGTTAGAACTCTCCTGGCAGAAAGTCTTAATAGCTCGTCTCATCCTGCGAATATCATAGTGCATACCGCTCTTATAGACTTCATCCAGTTTGTCATGGATAAATATCACTTCAGGCGTGGTGTGACCATGATGCTTCTTCTGCAGGCATGCCTTAACGAATGCCACAAGATGCCGCTCGTCCTTAATCGTAGTCGAACCAGTATCCAGCATCTTCTTGTCTCCTTTCGTGGGAAGTCCGCTGCTGATCACGGCAATATCCTCGTGATTACAGACACTAAGCCTCCTTCTTAGCGATGACTTCCCTCTGAACACCTTGATTTCTTCGTTATCCGCATAAAGTGCTTCCAGCTTATCGATGTCACCAGTGTAAATATAATGCAAATGAAGTCCACCGCCACTCTTACTTGCCTCAGCGTAAGTGGAGGGGAACTTTCTTGCTGCCGCTATATTCAGTCCCATAGACTTATTGCCGTTCTCATCTCTATGATCGAGATCAAAGACAATATGGTCTGCTGGAGGCTGGACATAGTGAACTCTACTGGTATCGATGTCTTTAAGCGTGGTGTTGACTTTATCCCAAGGTCGCTGTGGCTTCTCATCCTGTGTTGCATACTGCGCAGGACAGTCAGCCAAAATATCATCAAGTATGCTGTGCTGCTCTGTAAGCTCAAGCCAGTCCTCTTCAGGTTCGGACTCAACCTCCTCGGGGCTGAAGTAGTCCTCTGAAATATCATCTGCCTCAACATACTCGCTGATATGGAACATGTCTTTCTTGAAACCGCGATACACATTCCTGAGTCGTTCTCCATTGCCAAGCCTGACTCTCTCATCGAACTTCTCGAAGTAGTTAGACAGTTCGGCCTTGAAGACTCTCATGTTGAACGGGTACTGCATCTTGGTTTCTTCGACGTATTCCTTATACATGTTCCATGCGCTCTTCAGGCTTACATACTTCTCTTCTGCGAAAATATCATAATGATCGTAGACAAAGTTATACATGTCGTTAGTAGCGCCAAACATGTTAGTGGGTTTGTATTTGTCGTAGTATGAGCTGCCCATCGCCTTGTACACATCCAAGCAGTGTTGTGCAATCGCTCCGAGCTCAAACGGAATCCGAGCCATACACTGATCATAAACATCATGAGGAAGTGTAGTACCGGTGGGACGCACATCGATCAGTCTTCTGATCAATCCGCTCTTAGCCTCAGTGATCATTACCGGTTTATTTGAGCCCATAAATAAAAACGCAGCGAATGATGATTCATACTGCGCTTTAAACTTCTCATTTACCGTCATCGGCTCATGAGACACAAGACTGTTCAATTTTGTGTTATCTGCGATTCGACTCAGATCACCATCATGCTGAATTGCCACAAGAGGATTTGACCTGAATTGTTCCATCGCAAACTGATTACTGTTGGACGCTAAGGACTTGGCCTCAAACACAACGTAATATCCTTCGAAGAGCATTTGAAGAATATTGAGAAATGTCGACTTACCAGTACCCGCGCTACCATACAGCACTATGAACTTCTGGATCTTAACAGAGTCGCCACACAATATAGATCCGATTGCCCACTCGAGCTTGGCCCTCTCAGCCTCGGAATATATCGTTGACATTATTCGTTCATAACCCGGACAAGGTCCAGAATATAAATCATAAGCAAGCCTCTTACTCACGTAATCAGACTTACTAACTTCCTGGCTGGCAAACGTTACTTTCATATCAAGTTCATGAAATCGATCAGGACTTGCTTTCAAATATCGTTTCCATTCTGACGTCTTCTGAGTAGAGAATGAAGCCATAGTCTTAACGGCCACGTTATCGTCGGGATGCTCACTACGAACTTTATTAGCAGCTGCTCTAAGTTCGTTATCGAGTAGTCTGTGCGCATCATACTCGTTACGAGACCACATCCCTACACCTTCATCCCAAACAGCGTAGAAAGCTCCGCCTCTGACCATGAGATCCTCGACATCGCTGCTAACTCTGAAATCCGGATAAACGTCATAGCCATCTCTCCGCTTCTTAACCACGACATCGGCATAATCAGGCATAATTCATCGCTGTCCTCCTTTCGTTAAAGAACTGGCCCATTTACACGTTTTTGGCCCACCCAAGCTCAAAAATAGGCGATTTTAGCATGGGCCAAAAAATCAGAAAAAAGGGCCTAGTTACTTTATATATATAATTAATATTTTTATCTCACGTGTATATAGTAAATAAAAGTGGGTAATTGGCCCACCCCCCTAAATTCACTACAAAAACACGTGAAAAAGGCCGTTTTTGGGCTATTTTAGGCCATTTTTGACCATTTTTAGCCCTTTTTAGGGTGGGACGCTTTTTTAGAAAATTGGCCCGTGGCCCACTTTTTTTGGCCCAAAACGCCCTAAATCGGGTATTTTTCGAGGACATAAACTTGCATTTGATCCCAAATTTCCAAGTTGCGAAAATCCGGCCCATTTTTGTGGCCCACGCAAAATACGTTCCCAGCGCCTGATTTTCCATATTTTCGCCCCATAAATCGATGAATTATCTTGCTAACTTCCTCTTCTGAATAGTGCTTGTCGTCGTATTTATCGAGCCCGAGGTTCTTGATCATGTCATGAAACCACTCCGGAGTGCGGTCTCCCAAGTCGTCATTTTCCATAATATCATGCTCCATACGCCTCGCCAGACCGACCAATAACTCCATAACAGAGCACGGTCCGGACAGGTATTCGTCCACTTCTTCCTGGTTAAAGTCAATCCGATCATAGGCGCTGACAGTGAAAATATAACGCAGATACTTTCCATCCTCAGCCCTATTTTCATCCCGATCGATCAACCAGATGAAGTCCGTATTATGCAATTTCCACCATAAAAAGGAGTACTCTTCCTCAGCTTCAACGAGACTTTTGAGCCATTCAAAGTAATCCTTTTTAACGGTGGCTTCCTCTATATGAATATAATCTGTCATTAATCCTCCCAATTATCGGTGCTGTCCAGTGAGATATGTTCCTCACCAAACCCGGCAACGAAGGAAATCATGTAGTCTGCACCCAGGTTATCATTCCTAACATAGACTTCATCGCCGCCATGACGACCAAACTGCAGCCAATCCTCGCCGATAATGCTGGCATAATCCTCAATAAGCTCACCATCTTCACTGATCAGCTTGCCGTCATACATGTAGAAACACAGCTCTTCCTTAGAATATCCGATAGCTGTGTTACTGAACGTGTCCTCATCTATGACTCTTGGGCCCCGCTGTTCGATGGCTTCTTCCTCTTCAACCGGATTGAACTCAACCCCGTCTTGATCATCGTCATCTGGTCTCCTAGCAGCCTTAATGTGCCTATGTGAAAGCCTTCTGTACTCGGTATATGTGGCTCTTTCTTCTTTCTCGCTCTCCTTAGTCCTTCCTTTGCCTCCTGAAATATCCGGTCTTGGGTCAGCCTCCCCGTCATCTTCGTCCAATTCCTTCAAAATATCATCAACTTCACCCTTTTTGTTCTCCCTAACCTGGTCTGCAAGGGTGTTAATTGTGACTTTCTGACGGGAAATCTTCTCCTGAAGCTCCTTGATCTGGGCCTTATAACCCTTAATTTTCTCGTTACACTGCTGAGAAGCCTTCGTGATCTCCTCATCTGCAGCGTCTCTGTACACTTTGTCGACCATTTTGTCCGTTACAAAGTAGGAAATGACCGCTCCAAGGGCAAATCCGCCAAGAAATATACCGATTTTAGCTCCATTAACCTTCATATTCAGTCTCCTTTTCGTCATTTTTGCTGTCTTCATCGGGTCCAAGGCAGTAATCAGGGTCGCAGATGTCATGGTTTTTGCCACAAATATAACTCCAACCGAGCACAACACCGCCTTTTTCGGCCCATCCAAGACGCCTCAGAGGGCAATTTCCCCAATTACTGCCTTTATCCATGCCATTTTACCTCATTTCGTATGCTTGAACCAAGCCTGATTGATGTTCATATCGTAGTTCGGATCCAGAATAAAGACCGGATTGTAGCCAGTATCGTAGTTCAGGGTGCTCTCATCGTACACTCTCCTGAATCTCAGCCTTACAACACAGTCTTTCTTAGGGTCAGAAGGGTCATAAGTCCAGCCGATCAGGCGTGCTAACTTGGCTTCCTGCTCATTTTTGGGCTTAATATCCAGCTCTTTCATAACATCACTGAGCCAAAGCACACCGGTACGCCGCAATCTCTCAGTAAATATCCTTTCTGCCGTCTCCAGAAACTCAATATTATGCTGAACATCGCTGTAATGCCGGTTACTGTTGTGGTCGAACACCAGTGTGAACTTGCCAACCTTGTTAATGTCAGCTACATTTTCGAAGGTTTCCATGCTGGCGGTCTCGATTCCAGTCTCCGGATCAGTCTTCCTGACCTCTACAGTCCTGGTTTCTGTCCCATACTGCAGTCTCTCGAACTCAGCCTGGCCATATTCCTTCTTAACATTCTCTGCCAGAGTGTTATAACGGTTCTCCAGCAGCGCAGTAGTGGCGATCGCACCATCCAGACGCTTGTTAACGATCTTGACAGCCTTACTCTTGCAGAATATACCACCGCCGATCAGCACTGCAGGACCCGCATAAGCGAACGCACAGACTCTTGCGCACTCGATCCACTCCTTACGAGTTGCCTTTTTGGCTGCGTCCTCAGTAATAACCTTGTCTTCAGCGCTCTTCTTGATCTCTTTAACGTTCTCTTTGGTCTCCTTGACCTTATCAGAGACGTCCATGGAAGCCTTGCAAGCCCATGTAACGCCGCCAACGATCATCAGAGTACCTGCCACACCCAGAATTTCCGGTGAATGTTTCTTAAGTCCAAGTCCCAGCTTGGTCATAAAGTGTTTAAAGCCCATAAAATTCTCCTTTCTTTATGGAAAAAATAAAAAGAGCCTGACATTTTTGCCAAGCTCTTCATCTCTACTATAGTGATTGTAAAATATAATCACTTAAGGATCTTGTAGCCCTCATCTGCCGCCATGTCGAAGGCTGCTTTGTCCACTGATTCATTGATGGTATTGAGAATTCCCTGGTATTTGCCGGCTTTCTCGAAACTATCCATCATAACGCAGCCCCCAATAGTCAGAAGGATCGCACCTACCAGCCCGACCGCATATGCACCGTCTCTCTTCTTAATATATTCCTTACGGTGTCTCTCACGGAGGCATCTGATCCCCCAACCTCTAACCTCATCACTGTTAATAAATGTGTTGTCCCAATTAACTTTGTTGTAATCCATATTAATTCTCCTTTTCTTATTAACCGAATTTCTCTTTAAGTGCTTCGATCGCGACCTGCAGAGCTCTGTAATCATCGTCGTCCACATATATCGGCTTACCATCTCTGGCCCCCGACCAAACGTCACTCTCAAGGTCCTCAAGCTGATCAATAGCTTCTTCTACGCTCATCATAGTTTTGCTCTCCATTTCTGTGTACATGTCTTTTATGAGATACTTTGCCTGTGATTCAGGATCTTCGGTAGAAATATAATCGTAGGGAACCATTCTAGCCAGACGCATGTTAGTCATCCAATCTGTCATAACGACCATGACTTCCCTGTACTGCATATCTACCTCAGCAGTCCACCTAAGTCTCCCTCTCGTATGCTCCATGTTCGACAGAGCGTCCATAAATTTAATAAGTGGATCGTTCATACGTCTACCTCCTTATCACACCTGCACCAGTGAGGCCTGAAGTCAAACGGCTTACCGTGATCATCCACAAGCACAGAAGTCATCTCATCCGACTCCAGACCGCATTCCCACATAGGTGCTTCTTCGGTGAAGCCATTTCTCAGAAATTCGCAATCCGCACAACTATCTGGTAATTTCATTCTGTCCCCTCTCTACCATCTCTAACTCATCAGCAACCCGTCTTGAATAAAACCAGTTCGTCCACGGATTATATGCCCAGTGCTTGTAACTGTATACATTCTTGTTCCAGTTGGCTACATCCTTGACCACATCAGACTTCGACACATCCTCGTAATCAGAGTCGGCAATCTCCAGGCGTTCACAAAGAGCATCATGTTCGATCTGGTTTCTTTCAATATCTACGTCAACGCCTATATGCACAAAAAGAATGAAACACAACATAATGAATCCCAAGAGTCCGCCACACGCAAAGAGTACGAAGCCAAATCCCTCCATTATTTCGTTTTTTGCATGATAAGACAGCAGTATTCCGATGATTAACACAGCTAAAGTAATAATTGTTATTATCATTCTCTCACCTCACCATCCAAGCGGCCCATGCAACTATGAGCCAGAATATAATAGTACCTATGGCAAACTCACTCATTCGGTTTCTCCCAACTTCTCGATCACCGCGTCTTTATACTTCTTGCTCTTCATGATCCTTGTCGCGATCTCCTTGGCGGTCTCCTGGATAATATAATCCTTATGAGCTTCAAGGAACTTGGTAACCTGCTCCAGAGCCTGCTTGGACATCCCGTCTCCCCAATAGCTGTCATCCCCAATAGTCTTCTTGACGATCTTGATAACCTCGTCTTCCAAGGTCTTCGCCGCTCTATCCTCAACAAGTTTGGCTATATGAGCGTCGTCTATGCTGATTGTAAACTGAACTAAATGATCCATTAATCTGCCTCCTTTTCTACAATGGTTATACTGCCTTCGAACACTCCAAATTCTGAATTCTCGTAAAAAATATGAGCTTCAGCCCCTTCACCGTCTCTCATAGGTCTTGCCAAGAGCCACAAGTCGCTGTCTTTCCAAGTTATCTCTTCAAGCTTATAACCCGGTTCCAGCTCAATGGTCATGCTGCCCCCAAGGTTTCTGGTTGCATAGTTGCAACCGGTTAAGCTCATTACTACTAAAAATATAAGTAGAAGTTTCTTCATTCTGCCTCCTTAAATATAATCAATCCCACATCTGATCCAGGCCAGTAAGCCCGAACAATGCTACAAAAGCAACGCCTATAATTATGGGAATGTCCCAGCTGAATGCCACATGCAGAATCAGGCAACCGATCTTATACACAGCCGCCACTACAAATATAGGAAGCGACAGTACCAGCGCCACGCACAGAAGGATCATGATGCCCCACATAAGTAACCCAAACAAATATCCAGTCAGTGCTAATGTGGCATGGACGAGTTCTTTAAATTCTTTCATCTTCTTTTCCACTCCCCGTGATTATGCGTGTCAATCCATTCCGTGAACTCTTTCAACCCAACGACAAAGGCATATTCCGGGTTGATAATTGTCGATAGCACAAACATCTCGTCAGGCAGCATTTGATCTTTTGACTGCTCCGCCAGGTGCTTCTTCATGTCAGGATGACAAATTATAAGAGCCTTCTCATTTTCATAATCTTTGCTCATCCTCTACCTCCACTGGAACATCAGATACTTCTGCTTGCTGTTGCCATCGATCCTGAATACGCCCTTCCTGCCATCCTTAAGGCTCATCTCGATTGCACCGGAATCCAGACGCTTGTACGTGCCGACGATCTCCTTCAGGTCACAAATATCCTTACTATCTTCACAGGCTATCTCAAACAGTCTCGTTGGTGTCATTGCGGCCTCCCTTCCACTTTCTCGCCGATCTCATCAAGCTCTTTGTTCATACGCCAGAGAGCGGAATATACCATCTTCTTGGCGTAGTCTCGCTTCTCTTTAGTATTGAATGTGATTACGCAGTTTGCCTTTGGGCAGAAAAAATATGGAGGATTGCCCTTACTCTTATTAGAGATCATGTAAGGAGCTTCTATCTCCACACGAAGATTTTTGACGTCAAGCCATGTTATATTCGCGATCTTCTGATGCCCGTTCTCCTTAACAAACTTCAAATATCCCTTATACGCCTCTTCCTTGTATTTCTTCATTCGCTGCCCCTCCTCACAATTCATAAGCCCAGGTCTTTGTCTCGTAGACATTAGTCGCAGTGATCACAGCCTGCCGGATACCGATCTTACTGGAATCAACTTTCTCCTTGAACCAATCAATAATCTCATCAAGATTCTCATAGTCACGAAGATCCCCAAATATAGTTACTGTGTATGCGGCGACCATGTGCGAATCAGGGTTGATCCATGCCGTCTTCTGCAGAGTTCCTTCCGATCCGCAGGGCAGATACTTCTCAGGGTGCGCTTCGCAGTCGTCCCATACTTCACTGGGCGCATCAAACAGGCATTCCTTACCAAATATCTCATCCCAGTCAGGAATAGGCTGGTCATCAGAAAACCTGAAATCATCGATCCTTACAACTGCTGCCACATGTGTCCATACGCTCATAGTTTGCCTCCTTAAAACTTAATGCGCCGGTTCTCGAACTTCTTATACGCATCCAAGTACCACTCGTCCTTATCGCCGTTATAAGTGACCTCGTAGTACATACCGTCGCTCAACGTAGAGGAAATAAGGAACTTCCAATTCTGCAGCGTCTTGCATTTCCAGACGATATATACCTCGAAATACGGTTCCGGATCTGACTTGTCCAGATGCTCCTTAATATAATCGGCAACTATCATAGCTGCTCTTGTATCCATTATTGCCTGCTTGAAATGTTCAAAGTTTTCCATTTTCTGCCTCCTCTGCAAATATAAATTCATCGATCGCCGTTATCTCCGTACGGTTTCCGATAAGTTTGTTTTCTAGTTCCCAACGCCAGCCCTTATGTTTATTGTCTTCTGTAAGGACCTCGTAAAGAGAAAATAACCCGTCTTCCGGAAAGTCAGGTGCCTTCGGTCCATTAAACCAATCAAGCAAAAGCTGGGACCAAATTTTCACTTTCTCCCCAGCCTTAACATGCTGCTTGACTAGTAAATATGATGTGTTATCGATCATTTATCCTTCCTCACAAACATGTCGCAATAGTTGCGTTTACATTGAACACAGTGCTCGCCGCCGTCATCCTCATCAAAATATGAGCAGTTCTTGCAACGGATCTCACCTTCATCCTCTCTTAGCTGGGCATATCCATCCTCGAACTCACACAGAAAAGCTATATTACACGCCAAATGCCACAGGTGAGGCATTCCACTTTCCTTATCCTTACCCTGAGGATCGTCTAAATATGCCAGGAAGTGTCTGCATGCAGCGTCTCTGTATCTCTCCTTGGCAACTCTCTTCCAGTTGTCCGGGCCTCCGTCTGGATACTTCTGATTACCATACATCCGGATCGCACAAATATCATGTATGATCCGCCTGGGAACCAGAGTCAGCTGCTCCTTACCGTAGTCTGCTTTAGCTCGCTGATCGTCAGATAATTTCGGTCTCATCTCCGGATACATCGCACAATATATTTCCTGTAGCTTACTGGTCGGAAGCTCCGAACTAAGAGGGCAACCAGAGTAGCAAGTTTCCCGAACGTCGCAGTCGTTGCATAGCTTACCGCGACAATACTCATCGATCCTTTTACGTAAATATATTCTCAACTCCTGTTCATTCTTTTCCATCTGTAATACTCCCTCCTTTTCTCTCGATCGCTAGTATCGGTCTCCACGCTAGCACATCCAATCTTAGCGTTATAGCCCATGCGTACGATCTTCTTCGCCTCCTCGATAACCTGACACGCCAGATCGTACTCAGAACCGCTAAATATCTTGGAGCTGTAGGCGTCTTCGCTGTTCTTAAGTCGGTCTTCCACCGCCTTCTGATGGATCTTGTTGTCGCATGTAAATCTGGCATTATAGCCCATATCAACAAGCTTCTTAGCCTCTGCCAGCACCTCTCTAACCAAAGTCGCGTTCCTTGGAGTTGAGTGCAGGTCGTCGAGTATATACGTTTCTTGGTCTGTTGAAGAAGCTCTCCTCATCCCGCTTACGGTACCTCTCTTTCTTGTACTCTTCATTCTCTTTCAAGAACGAAATATAAGCCGGGCACCGACTATGGCACCCAGCCTCTCTGTTACTACAATCCTTACACGGTGCTATAGGCATTATTTGTCTCCAATCTCAACAGGTCTAGGTAGGTCAATATAGTACATGCCGTTGCCAGCTCTCCTAACCATAGCTCTGCTGAGATCTTTCCAGCCCCAGTCTCCTAACGTGTAATTTGTTGTAGTCTTCTTAGCGATCGTGATCATATCCTGAATCGTAACGAAATGGATCTGATCCAGAACATCAAACATGCCATCTAATACATCCTGTGCTCCGGGATGATTCGGGTCATTAGATTGCCGCTCCTCATACTCTATGTAATATGAATTCGTAGCAGGTGACTTCTTAACGACCCTTCCGTTCTTAGATGCATTACTGTAACTGGTATAGCCGCTCTTACCTCCTGAACCCTTGCTGCTGTGAGTCCTGCGTACACCTGTTCCGCCGAAAATATAATCAGCTGCTGTGTACATACTGTCTCTACAACCGTCCAGGAACGTTGGTATGATCACATCCTCCCATACCGTCTTAAGCGCACCGCCAAAGTCTGTACTCACGCCGAATACAGCCAGACCTCGTGCCAGCAGGTTCTGCCTCTTTAACGGACTAACCTTAATAACGTCTGCTTCCTCGACCGGTCCTGGTAGGGCGTTCTGTTTGTGTTTAGCGCTGTCAGAGTTCGACGAAATATCATCCAGATTGATTTCAGCCATAAATCCTCCTCAAAAACAAAGAGAGACTGACATTTCTGCCAGCCCCTCCAGTTGATAGTTACTCTTCTGTTTCTTCGGGAGTTTCCTCCTTCTTGGACAGAAGCGCTTTTGCCTTCTCAATGTTCTCGGGAATTTCTCCTGCCGTGACCGCTCCTCCGATCCCTGCGGCTACAAACCCGATCGCCATGAGAACCTTTGTAATCACACTTTTCTTGTCCATTACGATACCTCCTAAAATACTTGAATTTCCTTACCACTATAGGAACTGCAATTCTTGCCATAAAATATAACAGTCCCGCACCTACCATAACCGGCGGATGAGGACTCCAGGGTTCTACGTGCACGCCAAACACACCCAGTAAGAATATAACAATCATTGCCATGTCCAGTTCGTCCATCTCCACCTCCTAAAATTTCAAAAGAAAAAGAGAAAGGAGCCGTAGCTCCTAACCTCCTTTCCCGACTCCTTCTCAGAGATCTTACTGCTGCTCGGTTGTCTCCTGCGGTTCATCTCCGCCCTTCTTGAATCCGGGAATTCCGAACTTGTCGCCGATCACGATCCCTGCTGCTACTGCCGCAAGGCCGAGACCAACGCCAGCGATCTTCTTTCCGTTCTTCTTGACGGCATTGATGCCCTTCTTGAAGATTCCGTCTTTCTTGACCTCCTCGTTGGTTTCGGGAGCCGGGTTAGTGTTCTCCTGCTCCTTTACTTCCTGAGTGTTCTCATTGTTAACAGTTTCATTCTTCATGTTCTCGTTAGCCATAATAAGCCTCCTTAAATATAAATAAATTAAATAGTTAAACGAGTTTTACCTCATTATACACACTGTAATTTTTGCTCATGCTTAGCAGAAAATAAGAGAGACTGACATTTCTGCCAGCCCCTCTCTATCCTCAGATCAATAACCTGTGTAGGTGTCATCCCATTTCATAGGCGGATTCACCCATTCGATCTTCCAACCCGGAATATGACGGTATTTGTCATATGTATACGCTTCCGGTTTGTACTCGCCGATCTCAGAAGCCCACTGCCACCAGTCTTTTGAGTTATCGCAGACCGCCCATGTGCTTGGATCCGGCTGCCAACCACGCTGCTCCATCTCGCTAGTTACTTCGTGCTCTTTCATGCCGAACTCTACGAGATAATCGCTCAACTTAAGGCCTCGTTTCTCAGCAGCTTTGTCGATAACGTTATTGTTATGACGCTTGAAATCCGCCCAAGTCATCCATAACTTAGTTCCGTTAGGGAATTCGAACGGATATGGCATATCATCAGTGTCAAATATACCGTTCGCTGCTGCTTCGAGCTCGTCTTCCTTGATCTCTTCGGCTCTGGCTACGACTTCATTAGTCTTTTCCTCACCGTTGATCTGCTTGGAAGCTTCGATGATAGCATCTTTCTCCTTAACTGCTCCGCTGAGAGCTGCCGTCAGAGTTGCTACGTGCTTAGCCTCGAATCTCCAGGACAGACCTGTGAATACAATGCCTGCCGCCGTGAGAGCGATCGTCTTCTTGTACTCCGGACCTGCAACGGCCATCTTCTGAAGCGTTGTCATGTTCTTATCAAGTTTCTTCTTCTCCTCCAGCTTCTCCATAGCCTTAGGAGTTTCCTTGATCGCACAGACAGTCGCTCCGATAAAGCAAGCCGCACCTGCTACTGCCATGATCTGAGGAGCATGCTTTACAATTGTGTCCTTACTTTTTGTCAATGCTTTTGTTACTGTTTTTACGATACCAAGTTTCATAAATTTCTCCTTTTCAAAAATATAAGTTTCTGCTCTTCACTATAGGAGCTGCAGAAGATGCGTGAAAAACAAAGAGGCCCTGACATTCTTGCCAAGACCTCTCGTCGTTACCAGATAAATATGTTCCTAATCACGAGGAACGCTATTACCAACGGTACCAACACGATGCCTAGTTTTATTGCATACACGAAAATGGTTCCTATTGCGGCGAAACCAAATATGATTAAGCCGACAATGATTCCCAAAGCCATAATGCCTACTAATATACCTGCTAATACAGTTAACATAGTTCTATACCTCCTTATTTAAACTTATTTGTCTATATAAGGGGCTGTAAAATTTACTCGGCTTCTTTGAAATTAACCGGCTTCTGGGACCCAATAAGAGCCCCTTCTGCCAGACAGTCGTTACACGGTTTGTACGGATCGCTCTCCTCTTCCTCATTATGGATGCAGAGAGGGCAATACCTACGAAAATCGACGAACTTGTAATTCTCTTCCATAAATATAACCTCCTTAGAAGAACATGCCGTAACGGTACTGCATGCGGTTCTTGAACTTCTCTTCGTATGAGCTGGCGATCTTCTCAGCCTTCTTCTCATACTTCTCATTGACCTTATCCGCCAGCTCCTCAAGCTTGTCAGACAGTTCGTCAAGCATCTTGTCACGAGCCGCCTCAACAGCATCGTTCTTAAGTTCATTAATATCACACCGCTCGGCCAGTGTAAGCATCCTGTTGGCTACTGTGTTCTTTGTGGCTTCCCACTCAGAGCTGACATGACGATGAATATCGGTCTGCAGCATGTTTTTGCTGTCTCTAACAGCCTGGTTAGAAGCTTTCTTGAGAATATCCTCAACCATGCGGTTTGCTGCGTCTGTGATGGCCTTGTCAAGGATCCTATCATGGGCTCCCTGCTGGATCTCACGAGAAACCTTCTCAGCTTCCCTATCCAGGTCAACCTTATAAGTCTCTTCCTTACGCTTGCTGGTCTTTCTCTCCTCAACGAGTTCATAGCCAAGAAACAGAGCTACTGCTGCACATGCGATTCCAAAAATAGTAGTATTCTTCATAGATTTAGTTCTCCTTTTCTCCATTCATAAGAGTATTCATAACTTCATTGTCAACAGCCATACGAATATAATCAGCGACAGAGACTCCTGCCCCTGCCGCTTTAACCTTAAGTGCCTCATACTGTTCACGAGTAAGACGGATGCCCATATATCTTTCGAGCTTGTCGCCGTACTTCCTCGGTCTTCCTACTTTCCTTTTCTCGATCATCGTGCATCACCTCCTTTGATCATCGAGAAAATAATCTGCCTGAGAGTCTTGATCTCGTCCTCGTAGCGCTGCTTAAGATCCTTCTCAAGATCCGCGTTAGCAGTCATGAGAGCGGTAAAGATCTTCTGGTTCTCCTCGCTCAGTTCATCCTCAGCAGTCTCGGCCACCGGAATATCCAGCATCTCCTGTCTGAGCCTGGCGTTCTCATTAGTGAGAGTATCAATGGTTGTGCGCTGAGCTTCCAGCCTTTTCTGAAGATCCTTACGAATCTGATCCATCTCATCCATCTGAGTCTTGAGAGCTGCGATCTTGGCGTCTTTCTCTTTGTTCTCCGCGTTGGCGGCCACGTACTCGGTGTAAAGACTATTGTAAGACTCCCGCAGGTTCTTCTCAGTAATTTCATAATTCCTAAGCTGCCTTGCATTGTCGTCATTCAGCTTCTTCAGCCGCTCGATCGCAAGGTCTTTCTTAGGATCATCCTTGATAATCTCTTTGTAGATGGTCTTGCCGCAAATATCGTCAATCTGCATAACGCGAGCAAGTCTGTTCTTAACGGCATCCATGTAGTCCTTATCGACATGCATCAGAAGCTCACCGAACTGCTTGTAACCGCGCTGGCAAGTGTTGGTGGCATCAGCATACAGACCTTCACCGGTCTCAGGATCGTTGCCGAGGTAAATATAATTAGGATCATTGAGATTCAGTTTAGGATGACCCTCAGCGAAGATGCCGAGAACCATCGCCTTACGCTCCCAGGGAGTTATCACCAAATATCTGAAGAACTGACCTTCACCTGATCTGGAGCTCACCCACACAATATCGCCAGGCTTGCAGACATCGCCGCAGGGAGCGAACGTACCGGGATCGAACTCTTTACCATCCGGAGAAACAGGCAGAGCTTCCTCGATCTTTTCTTTGGTCTCCTCCTCAGTAAGATTCTTCGGGCTCATGTTAGCTTTGAAGAGCCTGGTCTTACCGTCCTTTGCCGCAACGTAGATCAGATCCCTTGCCAGCAGTTCCTTCAAATATAAACGGATCACATCTGCACTGAGATTGAGCTTTACAGCCAAGTCCTTTGCGCTAAGGCCGACTTCGGTCTCAACAAGGATCTTATAAACCACCTGGATCCTGCTCTGTCTTTCCTGGTGAAGTTTCTCAGCAGCTGTACTTACATACTTACTCTTTTCCATAATTTGTCTCCTTTATGAAAATGTAAAATGGTTGCAAAAGCTAAGAGGCCCTGCTAGCTTTAGCCAACAGAACCTCCTGCACTCCGATATTCAGTTTTTAACATATAGGGCTTAGAACCCAAATAACTGGTCCAATGTAATCCCCATGGCTCTTGCTACCTTAGCGTAGGTCGCCATGGACGCAACACCAGCTTTGTTCAGTTCAAGCCTACTTAAATAACTCGGACTAAGGCTAGCCTTCTTGGCTACCTCAGCCTGACTCATCATCAGGTTTGTTCTGCATCGTCTGATGCTGCGCCCCGGATCGACCAGAACGCCGTTATAACTTACTGCCATGTTGTTAATAAAACCAGGTCTAGGTGTCATTGCTCTTACCTCCATAGTTGTTAACATATATCTACTATAGAGGTTGTAAATTTTGTACACTTTAATTGAGCTCAACCGGTTCTCTGTATGTTGCGTCAAAGCCTAATAATCTTACCGTAATTGCGCCGTTGCAGTCTTTCTTGTTAGTGAATGCCATCTCCTGTGTAATTGAACCTGCGATCAAATATAACCAAATTCCCTTGAATGGAACAAAGTAGTGCCACGCATCTCTTAACATTGTTGGATTAGCATACTCCAGATTCCAACCGTTTGACTGTATACGATCCTTGGTTCCCAGCCACTGGAGCACCATATATAGATACATTGCTAATCCGAGAACGACATCCCACAAAACGGCCATTGCTACTATCTTCATTTATGTCTCCTCTAATTCGTAAAAACAGAGAGCACCCGTAATGGATGCCCTCCTTCAAATATTACAGCAGTCTCATACTTCTCAGGATTTCCCCGAGAGACTCACCTGCCCGACGTCTCCTCTCGATCTCAAGCTTCTCGCTATTACTAAGCTTCCGCCGAGTCTTCCAGTAAGATCCCAGGGACCTATCATAGATGTATTCCTCCCTGAGCCTCTGCTGCTCCCGCAGATCTTTCTTACGATCAGCCCTTCTTGCCAGGCCAACCGCAGATCCGATCAACGTGGTAGCAAGCGCGAGTGCCTCAGTCGGATGATCCGTGACAAAGTCCACCGCCTTGTTTTTGATCTCCTCGACTTTCGCCTTGATCTTTCTGATCTTCGCTTCCCGCTTGAATTCGTTAATGTCTACAGTTTTGTTGTTCTCGTCCATAGTTTCTCCTTTTCTTTGAAAATATAACTACTGCACTATAGGCGCTGTAGAAGTTACTCGTCCTCCTTGAAAAAAAAGAGAAGCCTATGTCAAACATAGACTCCTCCGGTTATGTTACTTCTTATCCATGAGTATCATGAATAAGCCTAATATAATCAGAATTGCTCCCAATGTTGTCATAAGCTTCTCTCCTTACCTCCTTTCACGCAACAGCACCGTCTTTTTTGGCGTCTTCATATGCCTTCTGCCACTTCTCTAATAACCAGAAACTACCCACGATGCTGGCTCCGGTCACCATTGCGGCGATCTGCCATTTCATGAACGTAGAATAGGTCATCGTATACATGATATTAAACATACCTTTCACCTCCTAAAATGCTTGTGTTTACGCTATTATAGGAAGTGAAGTTTTTGCGCGGGAGGAAAAAAGAAAGAGTCGCTGTTAAACGACCCTTTTTACAAAGTAACAACTGGCGTCCGGAAAATAGAACTCCAGCTCGTATGTTCTGCCATTCCTGAGAACGTGAACGATTTCCTTTCCATCAAGAGTCCTCCAGCCACTTTCGTAGCCTTCAGCTCTGAGGCGTCGGATAACCTTTCCACAATCACAGGCGGTTCCACGAACTTTCGTCCATCCGTCACTGCCGAATGTTACTTCGCAATTTTTGCTCATTTCGAAGCCTAACTCTTTCTCTTTTATCGTCATATTAATAGTCTTCATATTGTCTCCTTTCACTATAAATATGATTCTTTCTACTATAGCCTTTGCAGAATTTGCGCATACAAAATTACAAAAAAGATAGGAACGGTAGCCTCCGTGAACTCCATCCATTCTAGGTGAGTCAACCCGCTCGCGATTCCTATCTCGTATAATTAGTACCCAGCCTGGTACGGTTTCGTTCGGATGTTTTTGCCGATCCTTACGAGGCCCGTGCTGGGTTCATTATACTAATTGTAGTTCTTGCCCATAATGAAAAAAAAACAGAGAGACCCTGCCATTTCTGACAGAGCCTCTCGCTCACAAATCAATCGTCCTTTTCAGTGGTCTTCAAGGCCAACTTAAGTTCCCGCATGAGCTTCTTTGCCGTCTTCCGATTCATCCGGATCCTCGTTGTACGGGTGTGATGGTGGTTGCTGATCCTATCGTCTGTTTTGTCGATATTGATCACAACATCATCCCACGCGCTGTTTACCGAGATCTGATCGAAATCTTCTCCAGCAATATAAGTGCTCACATGTACACTTCTCATAGTTTTCACCTGTCCCTTTCTAGAACTTATTAATATTGCACTATAGCAGTTGTAGAAATTGCCCAAAAAGAAAAAACAGAGAGCACCCGTAATGGATGCCCTCCTTCACAAATATCAACCGCGAGGCTTAAGAATGAAACTCAAAGCCTTACTTATCACTAACTGGTCCTTATCCTCTGCATTGATTATCCTGGCTACCGTGACGATACTCACCCAACCGGCGACAACCGCTGCTCCGATCTGTGCTCCAGCTCTAAGGCCGTTACCAACCAACTCGTTCTTGCTACGGTTAGCTGCTGTCTCGGCTTCGCGAATCGACTTAGCTTCTGCTGCAGCCGTCTCACGAATCGATTTAGCCTCTTCCATCTCAATACGGTTGGCTTCGTTCAGTGCCTTATCTCTGTCTGCAATTGCTCGAGAGACAGCGTTAAACGCCGCCAGTGTCGGTTCGATCTCTTCATCTGTCAAACCGCCATTGATCTGTCTCAACAGTGCATCTCTGACCTCTTCTAAAGTGATCTCCTCTTCCTGCTCTACTTCGATTCTTTCTTCTTCCATAAATATACCTCCGTTTATGGGTTTACATTTGCACTATAGTGACTGCAGTTCATGCTCGCCGGTCGATCTCCAAAAATATAACTTTCTGCTCCTTAACGCTGTCCACATCATCGTCCAGCATAAAAGACCATCTCTCTGTCTCTCCTTTCTCGTCGATGATCAGCTTACCAGCACAGTGCGGTTTCCTATTCAAAAGTTTTCCCAGAATTAACCCCAGCAGAAAAAATAGAATAGGAATTGCAATTTGTAATGCTAACATCCTATCACCTCCTTTCGTCACCTGTGTATGGTTGCGAAAAAATAAGGAAACTTGAAATCGTGTACATCTTAGGTTTCTCACCTTCGACCGGATACGATGTTACCATCGGCTCCCATAAATCAAGTTCCTTCCAACTTAGGTTATTAACACCCTCCCACTTATTTCATTGTTAGAGGTGGACCTGACTTTCGTCTCCACCTACCACAGTGTTAATGCCTTATTTCTACTATATACCTTGTAAATTTTGCGCATACAAAAAAAAAGAAAGGAGCCGTTAAGCTCCAATCTTATCCGCAATCCAGTCTCCGATTTCTCTCCAGCACGCGCCTGCTGTTAAAGCGAAAACCAATCCGATAATATAGATCATCCTAATGATCCTCCTTTCTTTTATTCTACTATAGCCCCTGTAAAATATGCGCATACAAAAAAGAGAGGAGATGTAACTCCCCTCCGACAAGTCACTTCCATCCGCTATAGATGACCTCTCCGGTCATTCCATCTCGAACTACGATATACTCGTCAGATGTTTGTTCCATCTCCTCCATCTGCATCTCATATTCCTTGAGCTGAGTTTCCAGTTCCGTTATCTGCTTGGACATAAAGCCGATAGCTATCAGGGCTATGATCCCGGCTACGATTATGGTGACTTCCACCGCCATTCTAACCTTTGTCATAAGCTCTTCGATAAACATATCAATCTTTTCTCCTCTTGTATAACAGTTCATTTCTTTCTCCTTTCATAAGAAATAATATTAATGTTCTACTATAGCTCTTGTAGATTTTGCGCATACGAAAAACAGAGAGCCACTGTAGAATTTCTACAATGACCCTCCATCGTTACTTACCTGTGGACTTCAGAATATTTTCTGCGCCACTTGTTAACGACCAGCTCGGCATCTCTCCCCGCTTTGTTCATGCAATTTCTCGCAAGCTGGTTAACATCTTCTCCGCTGTCAACCATCTGGCAGATTTTAAAGCATGCCCAATAAGCTCCCGAGAAGAAGCCGATTACTGCTACCGTTACAAACGCTGCTGTTTTTTTCATAATCTTTCCCTCCATAGTTAATAAATATCTATTATACGCATTGCAAATCGTGCACAAAAAAGAAGAGCCACTGTAGTTAGTGACCCCTCTTTCGACTTAGTAGTCGCCTAACATTTTCATACAGAGATGTTCTGCCCGGAGTATAGCCCCCATTTTGCGGATTAGCTTCCCGCATTTTCTTCTGTCTTGCTTGCTGTTTCCAAGTTTCGTTGCTTCATATTCAGCAGCTACCATCCAGAAACGCCGATCACAGTATTCGAAGCGGTCTTCCCAAAACTGTCTCCACATTAATTTAAGCTTCTCCATATTTGTTCTCCTTTCTTACGACCACAATTCGGTCATTATAGAGCCTGTAGAATATAAACAAAAAAGAAGAGGACCCGTAGATCCTCTCCAGCCAAATCAATAATCTTCCGCAATGGAGACCAGGGTTATAGCTGCTTTTAACTCCTTTCTTAGCTCCCTGGCGTCCTTCAGAGAAATATCCACAGTAACAGTTCTGTCAGCAGGCGTTATAAGCCTCAGCCTGATCTTCTCGTGCTCACTGTCACATCCGCTTTGTATAACGTCTACCCAGTGTCCTGCCAATGCGAACCTGAACTCATCCGGCATTTTAATACCAGCTAAATCTAATGAATCTTCTCTTGCCATATAGGCCTCCTTTACTTTACGACCACAATTCGGTCATTATATGAATTGTAAAATATAACCAAAAACAGAGAGCCACTGTAGAATTTCTACAATGACCCTCCATCGTTGTTAGAATAAGAATCCCCATCTGAGATAATTTTCCCATTTGGCCTTCAATTCCATGTATACCAGCGGAACCTGGATCACCAGATAGATCACGCCGGTAATACCGTACTGCCAGGGTTTCGCATCTGCTGCCAGCCCGAAAAAGCTGTTCAGCATATAGATCCCCGTGGATACAAGTCCGGCAATACCGACATGAACGATGATGTTCACCAGGATAACCGCCATTACCACAAACCATCTTTTAGCCATTGTTTTATCCATTTTTGTACCTCCATAAAACGTTGTTTTCTTATCTATTTAAGAGGCTGTAAAATATGCTCGCATTCACCTCTCCTTATCCAGCAGCCAGAAGAACTTCCTGTAACGGTCGTAGTAGTAATCCTTACCGCAAGGGATTCCGTGACCAAATTCGTGACAAATTATGTTCTCAAAAACGAAAAAATAATAGTAATTGTAGGAATTGCTTCTCAGAAATGCATAAAAATTGCCCGTGGAAGGCCTATTCGACCGACCACGGGAATTTTATTGAGTGGAGATAGCGGGATTCGAACCCGCCACATGGTTTTTATTATTACCCACAAATATAAGCATCAGCCTATACCCATGACCAATGTTGTGACCACTACGCCTAGATTCGTTATTCTCTCCACTTTATGATCAACATGTGCTAGCAGGGATGTTAATCTCTTACGGGGTCTCCGGCTCTTCGTTCCCCGTTACGGTAGGGAACTTATCTGCGATCGCATTGGCACCTCTTCCGCCGGTGCCGTTGATGCAAGCTACAGCTTCGGCGATGTTCCTTGCGTCATTGATTCCTTCTGCGTTAGGGTACTTCTCCTGGAGTTTCTCAAGAATTGTGTTAGGCATAAGTTACCTCCTATCAAAGAGCGTCCATCATGCGCATGTACATCTGACGCTCATCTTCATTACGTGCGTTTGCGAGTTTCATTTCCAGATCGTGCCGCATTGTCTGCTTAGCTCCATCATCTCTGGAATATCCCATGGACGAATACCGGCCCATAGAATCTCTACCCTGAGAGCTATACACGGGCATATGCGGATAACCGGGAGTTCTGGAGTTTCTTCCATAATATCCCATAGAAGAATACATCTCTTCCTCAGGGTCCTTGCCATACTCCTCCATAGCGCAAATAACCGAGCAATCCTTAATGATATCGATTGCCTTGTCCATGCGGTTAAGCTCATCGGGTGTAATATCGCCCTTCTTATTAATCTTGTCGATCTGCTTGCAAAGGAGGTCAACAAAATCTGTAATAGTGTTCATCTGTTCTCTAGTCATTGACATAAATATAATCCTCCTCAAGCAACTCTGTTCACAACAAGATTGGCGTTAGCAACTGTGATCGGTGCGCCGGACGTATTCTCAACCGAGATAGTCACGCAGCATCCAGCCGGTACAGTAATATAAGCCACACTGGTAACGTTAAAAAACGCCTCTGCCACAGTCGGTGTAACCCTGGCAAGAGACGTCTGAAGAGCTTCTCCATCGATGGCAAGAGCTAATGAGATTTCGCCCGGTGTGCCGCCTTCCGGAACCGCAATGTTACCATTGAACTCTACGAAATATCTTGCGAACTTGGCACAAGGATTATTAACGATACCACGGAGAGTAAGGATGCCGGATCCGTTCCTGTGAATAACGTAACCTTTGTTACAAGGAATGGAGTCCTGAAGTAATACGTTCTGACCAGCTGCTACTGTCTGATCTAAAGGGTATACATACTCTGCCATATTTTAATCCTCTTCTTTCTTATCGCCATGCTGGAGTTTATCGTCTACATTGTTAATAACGTCTCTTACGAATTTTGGAACTGGAATGCCAAGCTCGTCGGCGTTTTCGAGTACGGACATAACTTCCATAAATATGATGTAGAAGCTAACGCAGTTCATTACTATGTCCGGTAAGTTAAGGGCATACGAAAGGAGCTCCACGGCAATAAGTATAGCAGCCTCTCCCGCTTTTTTGCCAAGACCGGTTCTCATGACCGAGGCCTCGAAATTTTTGTTAACCCAGGCTTTAACTACGCCGGTAATGATGTCAACGCCCATAATTATAAGCGGGGTAAATAAGACCCACCGCTCGTTACGGAAGTCGAACTGTGTGACAAATTGTAAAAGCTCTTCCATTTTGAACCCTCCTGTCATTTGTCCCGGATCGGAAGTTTTTCTAGCTCTTGCATTATCCTTGTTCCAGAGCCGTTACCTCCGAGCTTAACATACGGTTCATATAGACCCTGCATTGTTTCATATTCATCGCGAGTTATCCACCCGCGTTCGATATACTGCATACCGAAGAATACGAGCTCGATATGACCGATCCCGACCAAAAGTTCACGCTCGGAGTTGTTTCGTTCGAGCTTTTTTCCTAGAAATGCCCATAAGCCAGATGAAGCAAGCAGAGCCGTGACAATAGTCAGTATTATTTGTGAAGTAGACATTTATCCTCCTTACATTGCGCCGCATCCGCGCCCGAAAGTCTGCTGAGCACTCCCATTTTGAAGTGCTCTAATTAATATTAGTAAGTCCGTGAAAGACTGCTTTAAGATTGTAATAGCGATAAACGAACAACATGTGTTCAATTTGTAGTATTGCCCGAAACCTCAACGTAATCGCTTGCTGACACAGTTCCATTAATCATATTTGAAGCAACAAAAACCTTGCCGGATGTGTGTCCAAATGTTGGATTCACCGAAATTCTGTTACCACTAATTACTCCGCTAACTGTTCCTTCAGTTACAATTCCGTTTGTAAAGTTTGAAGCTATTACAAACTTAGTTGTGTTGTCTGTTAAGTTAATGTTTCCGCTGAGAGTGTTGCCATTAATTGATAAGCCTTCAGTGTTGCCGATGTTAATCGACCCACTTCCACGGACGGTATTTCCAGAAATTACAATGCTGGATGCGTTATCAACTTTAATTTGAGCGACACCACCGTTGCTTATGTGGTTGCCCGTAATGCAGAGGTCTTTTATTTTTTTGCTAGAATCTCCCTGTAGGTCAATGATAACACCGACACCGTGTGATTGAATCGAATTCCCCACAATTTCTATTTCGGACATTATATCCTGACCGTCTGAGTAATCTGTGCTTGAAATTATTAGAATGCATCTAACGTTATCGGATAACTGGTCTGTTTGGGAGTGCTGATTCCATTCTTCAATGTCGTTCCCTGTTATTTGAACGTTAGCGACGCTTGTCGGGCTGTCAATTACTATTCCCTTGTGAGCATTAAAAATAACATTCCCAAAAATATTCCATTGGTGCATTGATGCCCCTTGGCTCAAAAGGATTGCTTCCTTTCGGCACAGTCGAATTTCGTTAGAATATATTTTCATGTTTCTGCTGTGTTCTTCGCATACTATTCCACGATAACAGTCAGAAAAGAAATTGTCGTGAATGATTGCCCCGTATGTCTTTGCTATCGTTAGCACGGTTGCACTTGTCGCTGTAGAACTATTTACACCTATAAGAATCACGTTTTTAAATTCAAATGAGGATTCATTTTTAATGACATCATCGCTTGCCGATCCAGAATTGGTGATATTTGTCGTTCCAAGAACATTAAAAGAAACAACATTTTCGTCGTTTCTAATTCTAATGTTGTTGCCGTCAAATGAACGGCAAATAATCGGGTTTATGTGAATTGTCTTTGATAGTTGTATATAGCTTCCGGCTTGAAGTGATGGAAGTTTAACATTTCTGTTGTTGTCGCATAAAAACTGAATTGCATCGGAATCGTCAACTGATCCATCTGTTGTTCCTACAACGTTCCTCTTTATAGGTTTTGAAAGTGTAACAATTGGAGTTGTGGACGGGGGATTGTTGTTCTTCATAGTTCGACTAATTAGCTGTACTATCGCTGCCCCTGTTGGTGCGTCTTGAAGTACATCATAGTTAATTAACGTTTCGCCGTTTGCGTTCGTGGTTGTTCCAAGGCATTTATTGTTTTCGTCAAACCATGATGCTACATTTCCACCACTACGCCCCGTGTAATAAATATTCGTCTGTCCGTCAATTCTAATTCTTGGTGTGGCAAACTGTTCGCCAGAAAGTGGAGTACCAATATACATTCCAGCATTTTTTTGATAATACATTCCACTTACAAACTCCACAGCGGAATCCCCTGTGGAAGGTTGTTCCGTTGTAATTTCAGACCATGCACTCCCGTTATAATAATAGAGTGCGTTCGCTGTGTAACCAGATTCGGAACCCGTGTATTTATAGATTGACCTTGTGTCTGTCATGGATGCAACAGTCGATGCCGTTTTTACTGTTCCTAACCCATCTAACGCCGCCCTTGCTGTGGCATCACATATTGGATTACCATCAATATATTTGACATCCGTCATAGTTTATTTCTCCTTATTTCCATATTGCGATCCATTTGTATGTTTTACCAGATTTACACTTATACGTCGACCCGTCGAAATTAGGCTTAAAACCTGTGTTTGTAACGTGGTCTGATACGGTGGTTATGCTCTTAAACCCTGTACTGGATGTACCGTTGCTGCCAATTCTTACAAATCCAAAAAAAGCATCACGGGGTGTTGTGCTACTTATCTCTACACCCTGCCCAAACAGTGCCGTAAGGTCCACAAATGAATAAAGAATACCTGCTATCTGATTGACATAGCTATCTGCATCAACAAATACCACTAATGCTGGCGCTGACGTATGGGCATTGGTAAAGCTGATTGTCGGATTGCCATCCGATGCCGCTGTATAAGTGCCTTCCTCGTATTCAAGACCGCTTGCCCCGCCGCCGCTCACATTGACCGTCAGAGAGTTAATCAGAGTCGTGTCAACCGTACCGTTCTGCGTGACTGAATCACTCGACTGTGCCACAAGCGCGCCGTTCGACACGACCTTGCCCTCATCGCTTTGTGAATAGCTGTTTGGGACAGCCACATCCGCATAGGCGTAAGAAGCTACATCGATATTTGTTCCGTTGGCTGTGATTTCTTTTGTGCCTGTGGGAGTTATGCCGGATGAAGGGACATTGACCTCTGCGCTCGCATATGATGCCACGTCATATGTGCCGTTTGCCGTGATGCTCTTTGTGCCAGTTGGAGTGATGCCTCCACCCGATATGCTCTCGATAGCTTCCGGCATTTCGCTCGGCTTGTATGTGGTCTGCACTCCCAACTTCGTCCGTATCGCATTAGCAATAGCTGTCAGAGTAGATGTGTCAATAATGCCAAATCCCATTAGTAACTCACCTCCTCAGTGTTGACCATATCAGAGCGTATGAGTGTTGCGTTGCCGTTGGCATCGACTGACAAAGTGAAGCTTACGGCATTTAAATCTTCCTTTAACTGACTTACATCCTCAACCAGCTCATCCAGGTTATGCCCTTCATACTCATCAGCCCATTCACTCGTCTCAGTATCCAACGCTCTTCCGTTGTTGATCTTAAATATCTCTGTACGGAGAATCTGGTTGCCATTAGTGATCTTGAACTGGCCAAGAAGAGTACCAGAAATAGCAAGAGCAGGCTGATCCAGTTCCGCATAGACGCCGTAATATGTTTGAGTAACTACGAGAGTTTCGTCTCCTGTTTCGGGATCAATCTCACCGCCAGACTGGTACTCGATAGGATATGGCTGACCTGTAATGGCGACACCAACTTTGTCAGGTCTAAGAATTATCAATTCAACGCTGGAATCGCTCCCGATGTCGTACCAAATACCCTCATTTTGAATCTCCGCTGCTATGTATCTAGTATCGTTATCAGCGGCAATGGCTTTGATCGTTTCGGGAGTAGTGTCATGGTTGTATACGTCTAACGTAATAAATTTAGAAATAGTGTTAATAGCCATTTACTCCTCCTTAAACGCTCTTCTTCACCCCAGCCAGAACATTAATATAATCCTGTACCAGCTGCCCGTAACCCTTGCCAAGTTCCTTATCGATCTTGGCAATGCGGTTTTCATGTGTTCCGTAGTCTCTTGCTCCTGACCAGATATCGGCAGCCAGCGTGATTACCTTGTTAACGCTCTTCTGCACAAGGTTAGGATTGTAACTCTCGTCAAGAAGCTTAGTTGTTCTGGTGTCGCTGGTTCCGTACTTACCCTGCATGACTTTCCTTACGATAGTGGCATTAGCATCTCTCAGAGTAGGCTTGCCAGTATACGAGCAGGAATATCTGTTAATCTTGCCATTCTTGTAGATAACAGCTCTCTTGCTGAAATATACAACGTTGATGTCGCCGCGAACGCCATAGAACTTAAGGCCATTCTCAATGCATCTATAGCGGCCATACTGCAGGAATTCTCTATCATCGCTGTAAGAGTCATCCCAGCAATATACAGCGCCAAGAGCTTTCATGATCCTGGACTGAGTTCCGTTACAGCTGTTGCCGTGATGAGAGATCTGAAAGTCCTTTGCGTGAATATCTCTCTTCTGGCAGAAAGCACCAAGTTCTGCAGGTCCGTCACCAGTTACAAGAGTTCCAAGCTCATAGAACCAGAATATAAGCGAGCCGTCGTTCACATACTCCCAGCCATGAGGATCGTAGCTGTTGCCTTTGAATCTGGGCTGTTCACGATAGATTTTGAACTTAATATCGCCATGCTTTCTGGTATCACTGGAATGCAAATATATAACCGGAATACCTCGTTTGCTGCATCTGGCGATAATCCGTTTAAGGCCCTTATAGTCCTGCATGATCTCGCTGTTCTTTTCAGCGCCAGCCTTAATGGATTCAGGATCATAGCAGCCGAATCCCTTAGGCGTGAACCACTCGTCGTCGATAATATCGTAAAAGCCGTCCCCATGATCGCCGTGAGCGTGCGTCAAATATAACCAAGGAGACTTAATGTTCTGGCTTTTAAGTCTTTTCTTGAGTTTTCTAGCGCCGGCACCGGTATAGCCGTCTATAATAACGGTTTCTCTGATCGTATCTTTGTCTGCATAATCGTAGAAAATAACACAACTTCCAGTACGATCCTTCACGCCATCGCTACTGGAAAAGCCAATGTTGTGACGTCTAATCATTTATAGTCTCCTGTTTATCTCCGAATAAACGGCAAGATCTGATTCGCCATGTTACTGAGGGCTGCAAGATCCCAATGAATTGTTCGCCAAGGAAGGCCCGTAACCGTGGAAATAGCTCTGATTACGCAGTCTCCCGTGGCCTTACCTGAGGGATTCGCGTTGTAATTCACATACATACTTATTAAGGCATATAGGACTTCCTATTCTAGAGCATATGCCAGACCCTTTTCGGTTTAGTAGCTCCGACAAGCTTATGAAAGTTTCTCCAAAAATCCCACCCGGGGAAATTTTAGAATACGTTATCGTAAAGCTTCTTCCATGTTTTAGGGCCGACTTCTCCATCAGGCTCAAGACCATTAGCAGTCTGGAAGTCGACAACTCTTCCTGTGGTATCCCAGCCAAAGCTCCCGTCTTCATCGATTTCTTTCTTATTCTTATAGGTAGCCCGATTAAGCATCCACTGCAGGTGCTCGACCGCTTTACCCTTAGAAGTTCTCTTTAATATAGGAAGCATCTCATACTCCCCCATTGTTACGCTGATCGTCTGAGCAGCCTCGTTACCTGATTTTGAACCGTTTGTGATTACGGTACAGGTGTGATGAGCATCGTTAAGCAGAATATCGCCAGCAAGAAGGTAGTCGCCACTGTTGAGGAATCTGGTCGCCGTAAGAATCTGGAACCCTGCTTTGGAGAAACCATCTCTCATGTTGCCGGTATAGGTGGCTTCGATCTTCTTGAGCTCCTCGATTCCCAGAATATAACCGGTAGCTCTGGCGTTGTCGATGACTCCCTTAGAGCAGTCAGACTCAACTTTCTTGGTAATCTTGGACGGATCGTAGTCTGCATCTTTAAGCGCATTACCGTAAGAATCTCTCTGGTTCTGGTCGTATCCGATGTTGTCATTCTCAGCCGCTTTAACAGCAAGAGTCGCCAGGCATGCTCTGACCTCAGCCAGTGGATGTCTCAGTACGCAATTCCAAGGACGATTGTACCAGTCGCGAATATACCACTCACGGCCTGTCTGATCGCCTGCCTGCCCGTTCTTGTAATTACCATGTTCGTCGCTACCAGAGTTGGAGATCTTGACAGGAGAGGTCGTCTTGTAAATATAATCAGACCACTTAGTCTGTGTCTTGGCCTCTGTAACAGGCGTCTCGGGATTACGATCGCCTCTAGCCAGTTCCATCCACTCTTCCTTGGTCAAATATGCCAAGTTGATGTCAATGTTCTTGGAATAACCGCGAATCCTGCCGTGAGAAGAGTATTGTCTGATGGTGTCCTTTTCCCAGGATCCAAAGCCGTTGCTGTCGGTCCAAGGATATGTCTGATAGTTAGTAAGGTTGTTCGATCCATACTGTGCGCACCAGAGCCAATGCTTCGTAGAGACCTTAGACCAATCCCTGCGCCTGGTAACGCCTTTGGACATATAAACAAGAGGCCTGACCTTTGTTAATCGGTAGACTTCTTCGCAGAAATCGTAAATATAACTTACTTCGCTCGACGTGTTGAAGATGGAATTGGACTTGCCTTCGTGGTCAACGCCCAGAATGCATTCTCCGATCCTATTACCAACCGTCTTAACGAAATATGATGCTTCCTTAGTCGCTCCTGTACCTTCGACATAGTGGTATACGCCAAGGAGCTTACAGGCAGTCTTAGCCTCTCTGTACTGTTTCTCGAAATATGGATTCACATACCAAGTGCCCTGAGTTGCCTTAACAATCATGAAATCAGTAGTAATCATCTTAGCGGGCTCTATATCCCACTGATAACTAGCTACATCGCATCCGTTTAGAGACATGTGGTTACTCCTCTATAACTAATCACGACACCCTCTTTTCGATTTTCAGTGGGATGTTTCCTGCCCCATCAGTCGTACCTATCGCTAATGAGTTGGTATCGGATTTATACGCCAAGAATGTAGCGCCGCTCCCGTCGTCTTGCCCGCCTGCTATAGCAGGATTGCCAAACCAATAACCAGATATAGCGGCGCCGTAGCTTGTCGGGCAGATAAACTCAGTTCCGTTCCAATTAACTCTCCATGTTTCGTCAGCGCCGATCGTTGCTGCGGTTTCGAGGCTTATGTAATTGAGATTATCTGCAACAATGGTCGCTATGCCATCATAAATTACATCCCATGTCTCTGCGCTATCCCATGGCTGTACGCTGATAGACGAGGTCGACGTATATAATGTTGCACCAGACGATGTGATAACCAAATTGTATTCCATCTTACTTGATGCGCCTGTAACTGTTTCGGATTTAAATGTCAGTGCGGTTGATGTGTATGAGCAACTATGGAACAAAATTCCGTCATAATCTATGGTCACATCAATATCGTGGCTGACCATAAGCATCAACCTTTCAAATGCACTGTCATATGTTCCATCTGATTCGAGCGTGACAACTTTTTTAGGTACATACGGCCTTACATTATACGGATAATTGTAAAGCACATTCTCAGCTATCAGTTCTTGACCTGCCTCATTTGGATGCTTTGCCGTGTCATTGATCAAATGACCGTTAACATAATCCAAATTGAGCCCTGCGTACAACCCCATAAAAGTGACGTTTAGCTCTTCGCAAACATCAGTCATAGCCTTAACCGTTGTTACGAACCAATCATTATCCGCCACAAGTCCGACCTGTGGTTTGAAGTCAGCTAATTCATGGAACAGCCAGCAAATCCTAACTTTTGGATTAAGTTCACGGATTCTGTTTATTGCTCTCCGCATATATCCGCATACCGTAGTTGCGGTTGCCGCATCTGTGGAATATCCAAGTTGTACGTTTCCTACACTGACGGCATGAGCGTCATTTCCGCTATATCCGCAGAAAACAACATCCGCATTTGGAATGTTAATAGCCTGTGCCTCAATCATAGCGATAAGATCATATCCTGCTCCGTCTTGATAGACTTGATATGGGCCAACACAAGATGATGTGTGTGCTTCTTTGACCAGTGATTCGCAAATGCCCATCTCGTCAATAATGTCCACATAAGAGTGGCCGTTGTTACCCTCACCGTAGGTGATTGAGTCACCAAAAAAGATAACGTTCTTGGCTGCAAGTCCACCGCCACCCATTTCTTCAATATACTCGTTAAGCTGCTCAAGCAATACTTCGACTCTACTCTGAGGAGTAACCTCATAAATATCCTCGCCGAGAGCATTCCTTAAAAATTGTTCTACTCTGCTTTCGTCACTCATACGCTCTTCCTCACTCCGGCCAGTACGTTAATATAATCCTGTACCAGCTGTCCATAGCCCTTACCAAGTTCCTTATCATTTAACCCCTCCTAGCGAACATAAGATTGCACGTAACATCGATGATGGCTTCTGCTGTTCCAACGTTTTTAATATAAACGACTGCCTGTCTATCGTAATCAGATCCAAACAGACCCCATCCATTAACAACGCAGTTATTTTGGTTCTTGCCAACCGCCTGGCTCGATCCACTAGGCGTATATGCAGCTTTACTAAAGAGAACACCAGATATACCGATAGCCACATATCGCACAGCAGCTGAGTCAATATTGGACGGAATCTGAACCGTAGATGTGCCATCAGTTATTGTCGTGTATTGCTGGGTAAAATTCGCCCAAGCAGGCCTAGTTGCAACCCTGGCGTTTGCTCCAGTAGCTCTAAACGTAGTGCCTCTAATAGCCGGAAAAACGCAAGAAACTCTCTGCCCAGCAGCCAATGTAAAGCTCGGAATAACAAAATTTTCCTGAACAAATCTATCAGATGCAAAAGCCCTGTTTCTTAAGTAGGTAGACCAAGCGTTAATCTGTCTCTGCAAATAAGTGTGTGAAATCGTAGCAACATTGGTAATCTGCTGCTGTAAGGTAGAATATGCATCTGAATCTCTTTTGACGGTCGCGTTCTCCGGGGTCCACTGAGTTACATTGCCGGTGGATGCATCGATCGTTGCTGTACCAAGTTCAACAAACTCAACACCGTCAGAGGCATTAAAAGACTGCTGATTGGTTCTTCGGCTTGAAATAGCATCATAGTCGCCGCCTGTTGCAGTGCTGAAGTAATCTATATAGAATTCGTTTCCTTGCGTTGCGCTAAGATCGCATACCGCAAGAACCTTATAAGTTCCGCTTGTGGAAATCCCGCTTGTCGGAATCACGCCGCTTGGAAAATATCCGAGTCGTCCTCTAATAAGGATTCGGCCAGGTTCGGTCAAGGTAAGCGCTCCGCTAAGGTTTTGGATGTTGCAACCCTGAATAATTCCGCTCGTAATGACGGAGGCATCCAAAATTTCCGCCATGTCAAGAGCTTTCATTTCATGACCTGGAAAGATCTTAATTTCAGCGTTCAGCATAAGTAATACCTCCTACCATTTTGAACGTTTCGAATACTCAATTCTCTCTGAACCAAAGAGAAGCGTAATAATTTCGGGTTCTATAACTTTGCCAGTCAAGATGCTTGTATAAGTCCCTTCTTTGTAATACAAAGTCACGGATTGACCTATTTCCATCTCTAAAGGCTGTATGTTAGCGTCAGAAGGGCTGACTTCCAGCTCGATCAGGTTGTCCCACTGCTGTCCTTCCAAAACAGAGTAGGCCGAGTCGACAGCGGCTGCGACAAAACCCTCTGACGGATCTTCGTAATCCTGATCAGGTACGACACCGGTTACTTCCTTGAGCACTGGACTAATACGATTTTGGTCTTCAATGTCCCAAGATCTGTCCGGATGCACGTAGAAAGTAATGTTCTCGCCGTAATTGTTTGTGTTGTAAACGATAAGCTTGTTAACTCCGGCGGGTCTGTCATTATACTTAAGAGTTGCGACATTGACATTCTTCAGATTACCGTCAATCTTAAATCTCTCCGTATGCTTTCCAATAACCAACCGAATTGTCTTCGTAGAAAAGCTTGGCATAACGGTAATTCCGACGCCGTATCTCTTAAGTGCCTCAACGATCAGGTCAGTATATAGCTTTATGATCGCGTACTGACCGTTTTCCGTATCAGGCACAATTCCCAGACTCCACTTACTTGTCTGAGTTCCGGAAGCTATGCTCACAGATATAGGAAGCCTCTGATACGTATCAGTTGTATTCACGTAAGCTGCCGTAATATAGTTGTAAATCGTCTGTTCCAAAGTTGGATGAGATACATTAGCATCCGTTCCCTGATTCTTGGTATTAAACAGCATCGATTCGTCAAATATAGTTATGAATGACTTGAATGCAACAGTTGTTTGAGTCTCGCCCGGAGACGCATCTGTTACAACGCCAAAGAAATTAGTCGTATCGTTCTGTAATCTGATGAAATCGCCCGCGCTTACCAGTGTTGTAGACTTGATGTCAATCGAATTAGTCTTAGATGAAATGTAATCGTCATCGATCCGGTTAACTGTGACCACGTCATTGACCAAGAAGTTAAGGCCGCGATCGAAAATATCAACATTATACTGTCGCATGGTAAACGTATCCCTCTATCATTGTTTTAACGGGCTGACCGTCAGCTGATGTTACAGCGAATGTGTTTATGCCTTGCTTAAGAGTGAAAAAGCAAGCTAAATCGAAGCTTCGCAGAGAATATACGCTACGCTTTACGCCAGCGCTGTCCTCAACAGTCATCGAATAATCACCCGTTGTATTGTCAACGACTAGTTTTTCACCAGAACGCAAACTAAAATTTGCAGACGAATCAAATCCGCCGGATGCGATATACTCGCCTGCCACGTATTGAGACCAAGTCGGGTTGGTTGCTGGTCCGATCATAGTAATCTTAACCGGGCTGCCGTTATCCGTTTCGCTATTAAGATTGATAAGTGCTCTGAACTCTCCTCTGAATCTAGCCGGTCTAGCTACTTGCCCGTCCGCAGGTTCAAATACCAAAGGCGGATTCTCGTCACCATCTCCCCAAATCCAAGCACGATCGTCGATATCGACCTCACTTGTTTCACCGGTAACAACCTCGTACCAAGGCGTATAGGGTATAAATTCAATGTCATCGTCCAAAACGCCGTATTCATTAATCTCGGTTTTTGTAAGTTTTGAGACTCTAACAGCTTTTCTATACACTTTTCCGTCTACGCCGTAAGGGTAGTAATATAACGTAAGTGGCGCATAGTCCACAAAAGTCTTAAATTTCGTGTATTTCTGATAAGGCGTTGTATCCTCATTCTCCGTGAAACAAATTTTTCCTGTAATCGGGAGCTGAGAATATTCCCTTGAGTTTAGGCGCCACACAGAGCCTACGCGTATAAAGTCGTTTTCTTCCTCATAGCCAAGACCGCCGATGTCATGAAACAATATAGACGTTGTCGTGATGTCTACGATCTCGCCCTTAGAATTTTCGAGTTTAAAATATCTCATGTTACTCTCCCGAATGAAAAGAGCCTCTCCCTTATGCAGAAAGAGGCTCCTAATCACGTTTTAAGCCATTCCAAGTCTTCTGTCGAAATATCGGAAGGCCTCGTCTCCGTCAATAATCGCGTAACGATTCTGTTTGACGGCGTTAATGATCTTATTAGTGTTCTCTATCAGATCGGTAAGATCCTTAGAGTAGTTCATCGGCTGAGCAGTTTTGACCGCAATAGCTTCGTTGTGAGCATTCGCGATAGTAGCTGCTGTTGAAGCCGCCAGATCATCGGTATGAATATCACTCAGAAGCATGTTAGCCTGCTGAACACCGGTTGTAAGCTCGCTCAGGTCCATAACGGGTGTAATAGTCGGCTCATAATCCAGGTTACCGTCAACAAGGCTGAGAGTCTTGTCAATAGTCTTCTGCATTGCAGATATACCGGCTTTACCCACACTGGTAACAGCTTTGACAACTCTGGTTGTATTCTTAACAAAGCCAAGAATATAACCATCGATGCCGTCCTTACCCAGGCCCATGTAAACCTTCGAAGGTGATGCTGAATCCTGTGCTGCCGCTGCTGCCCTAGCTGCGTCTCTGACCATCTGAGCTGCTTCTTCGGCTGCATCTCTGGCATTATCTCTAATACCTCGTGCATAGCCTTCCGCAGAATATTCACCTTGGTCATAGAACCGATAGATTTCTTCTTTGATGCCATCAATAGCCTTAGTGACTATGTGAATACCGGCACCTTTAAGGAAACCATCATTACTATTGATGCCTGCACAGAAGTCAAGAACGGCCCGTTTACCCATACTCTGGACATCGGTCTTCTTAGAATCTACGCCCTCGCCTAACTTCGTAATGATAGTCTTACCGACAGACTTAACGTAAACGTCAGCTGCGGCTCCTATGGCCATAGAGAGTACAACAACAATGCTTAAGCCTTTCCATTCGACGTCATGCTTAAACGTATCGATTGTTTCAAGGAAGGAATTCATAAGACCCTTTGCCGCTTCCGAGGCATCGCTAGCTGCTTCCGTAAAGGATTCGATAAACGACTTAGCACTAGTTTCGCCAAGCTGCCGCAGAGATTCCGCAAAGTTACTAACGTCATACTGCGAAGCCGTAAGAATAAGCATCAGGTTATGAAGGTTTGCGATCTGACCGATAATATGGTCGATCGCTTTAGGATCGGCTGCGGAAGTATCTGTATAGAACAGCGCAATAGCCGCCCCAAGAGCATTAATACTCGAGGAGAATGTTCCAAGATTACTGGTTGTCAGATTCTCGGAAGCGTTAAGAGCTGCGAGCCTCTCCATAGCCGCAGTCATGCCGTTGATATGATCCAGCTTAACGTTAACGATGCTTGCTGAGAATTGGTTGATACCTTCGCCAAAAGCAGCAAGTCTCTCACCGAATTTACCAAGATCTGTACGTCCGGTAATGAAGTCAAGAATGCTACTGCCCTCTTTAAGCTTCGTACCAAGATTGATCATCTCCTGAGTTGCGGGGATAATGTTACCCCTGAGCATCTCAAGGTTGACGCCGGTGGTCATGTTGTTAACGGCTGTACAGAACTCCTGGAATCCGCTCTCCATGAACGACTTCATGTTAGCCGCGAACTTACCAAGATCCTTAGGGCCGTCGATGAACTTACTAATCACACCGTTTTCAGGCAGTGATTTAGCAAGTTTGATCATCGACGAGGTCACATTTTGAATTATTCCGATCTTAGCAACTAAGCCAAAGTTAAGGAATTCTCCAAGATGATCCACTCCGAGCACAAAGCTCCTAAAGCCATTGGTTAGGAAGTCCTTCATATCCGTAGCGAACGTAGCAAGCTCCTGCACGCCAAGAATCCTCTGTGCCAAGCCGCCTTTCTTTGGCAAGGATTTAGCCAGATCGGAGAACGACTGAACAATCTTGACGACGGAATCCAGTTTGGCAGTATCAAGATCAGCGGTTGACAGTTTCTCGTTCATGTCGATGATCGCCGTTGTCAAAGGACCGATCGAAGACGCAAAGTCCTCAAGACCGTTCTCGCCTCGGAACCACCCGGCAAGTGCATCCACAAGATCAGCCGCCGTCAGCGTAAGGATAGCCATAGCAAGAGCCTTAGCTTTATCAACTGCTTCATAGTCGACGTTAGTAAGCATGTCCAGGAAGCCCTTGATGGAGTCTCCGAACGCACTCAACCGATCAGCCAGAGTTACAGTTTTCTCAGCTTTCTCTGCAGGATCTTCACCGCCATTCATCAGACCATCCAGGAAATTATGAATGATCCTTCCGAACACGCCAGCGCCGTTCTCAATAGCAGCTCCAACGGCTCCGTCACCAATACTGGCAATTCCGCCAAGAGCGCCTAAGCACAGCACCATAGCGCCGAAAAATACAATCGCATTTCCAGCTGCTGTAACACCGGCTTTGAAGTCGATCTTAGACAGCATGGCTATAGCGGGGCCCATAAGCGCAAACGTCAGCATGATAGCCGACACGCCAAGGGCCGATTTGAGCATAGCATCGGTGTCTTTAATCTGAGTTGTCATCAAATATAAAGCACCGCCGACTAAGCCAAGCACTAACGCTAAAGCAACGATTGTCTTGGCAATACCGCCCCAGCTTACCTGACTAACTTGGACCAGAGCTTCCGTTACGGTCTTCAATACTCCCTTAAGAGCATTAGAAGAAGCAAGTAATGCAGGCCAGGGAATTGTACTCAGAAGCTTAAGCGACACGGCAATGATGCCGATCGCAATACCCATTCCAAGGAATCCTTTTGATCCGCTGCCTGCTCTCTTAGCAGCACCAGCCATAATGTTAAGGAACGCATAAACAGCAAGACCGCCCTTAATAAGGGTCTTCGCGTCCATTCCGGACAATATCTTAATTGATGGAATAAGAAGCAAGAGACCTAATGACAACCCCATAAAGGCGCCAAATGATCCCCTAGCTTGTCCGGCTTTCTTGGCGGCCCCGGCTAAAATATTAACGAATGCAAAGACCGCCACTCCACCTTTGATAAGAGTATGGGCGTCCATGCCAGCTAACAGATTAATCGAAGGAATAAGCATAAATAGCGCTGCGCTTAAGCCAACGAAAGCTAAACCAGCGCCTGTTCCAACATCTTTTGCCGATTTGGCTGCCCGAACAACCATTCCCGTGAACACGACTAATGCCAGACCGCCTTTAATAAGATCAGTTACGCTCATCGCTGCAAATATCTTCGCTGCAACAGCAACCAGCGCTAAGCCAGCACCAAGACCAATGAAGGCCATACCGATAGCTTTCATCTTTTCTTCAGGGATCTTCTGATAAGCTAAAAGCTCGATAGTACCGAACATTACGGCAAATGCGCCTGCGATCGTACCAACAGCAGATTCAAATCTATCGGCAGGAATCTCAGCAATAAGCCAGATCGAACCTGCAATGATAGCGATAGCCGCTGCAATCTTGAGGAAACCGTTAAACTTATCGACCGCCGTAGTGGCAACTTTTCCTCCGTTAAGGAAGAACTTTCCGAGTCCCTTCAGAGCAAATGCCGCAGACTTACCGACCTTGGACCATCTGAATGCAAACAGTGCCACGGAGCCGATAAGAGCCGTGATTGCGCCACCTCTGAAATCGATCTGAGAAAGCTTGCCCCAAACGTTAGCAATAAACTGACCGATTGTTCCCTCGCCTTCAAGTACCAGCTTCTTAAAGTCATCAAATATAGACTTAAGATTGTCTACAAGACCCTGGAAAGGACCGAAATCAACATGGCTTAGTATGTCAAATCCGTCCTTAAGCTTCTCCATAATATCGTGGAAGAGATTGGAGAAGTTACCGGTTAGGACATCCTTAAAGTTGTTGAAGGCAACGACTAAGAACTGGAAGCTGTTAGGAAGATCCTTAAGCTCGGGAAGTTTGCCGTTCTTCTGGAGGGATTCAAAGACCGTAGCAATAAGCTCAGGAATATCTTTGATCGCAAGCTTGAACTTGACAAACAGGTTCGTAAACGCCTGCCAGGTTTTGGATTTCTTTGCAGCGTTATAGAGAGCATCAAAAGCGTGAGCAGCCTTAATCGCATACAAAACGAAGGCGTCAAAAGCTCTCTGGATGATAGGCCCAAATAACTCTTTAAGATGCTCTGCAGCCTTAGCTACTCTGTCCATCGCCGGAGCGAAAAGATCAGTGTAGGCCTTGGCTTGCTTAAGCTGATCCTTATAACCTTTGAGTTCGGCTTTGAACGACTTAAACGCTTCTGCGATGTTCTTTACGATACTAAGATTCTTAAGCGTATTCCAAAGAAGCTTTGCGTAATCTACAACAGTGTTAATAGCAGCCGCAACAAGGTTTAAGCTGACCAACAATACACCGCCAGCAATCGCCGCAACAGCCTTTAATACTGTAAGAAGAATCTTAAATACACCGGACGGATCCATTCCCTTTAAAGGCTCAAGGAGATCACTAAGTGCTTTTTTAACCTTTCCTATAACCGAAGCTATGTTATAGAGAAGTTCCTTCAATGGCGTTAAAGAAACACCAAGCCTATCGCCAATTCTCCAAATAGCAGTACCAAGACCAGTTATAAAAGAAGTGAGCGACTTAAATTTCCCTGCCCACGACGTAAATTCGTAGATCTTTCCTGCAATACCGCCAAGAATATCAAGTACAAACTTAAGGGCGCCAACGATAACCTGAGCGACAGAAGCGCCTCTTCCGATAACACCCCAGGCAGCACTAAAGCCCTTCTTAACCAAACCGGTTGTGGACTTAACAGCCAGTAATATCTTTACAAGATTGGCCGTTACGGGGTTTAGGTCCTTTGTAGCTTCATTAATATCATCGATTGAAGCTGCGTGCTCTTCGTTGGCTTTGGTAACCTCTCCTTTTACTTCGACGTCTTCGTAGCCGATTGCAACGTTATCTGACACAGTCGTCTCGTAATGTTTCTCAACGCCAAGTGTCTCGTTTACGGCATTCTGAAGGTTCTCATACGCGTAACCGGCTTCCTTGAGTCGCTGAATTCGTTCTTCGCCGTTACCGAATTCACCCATCTTGATGCGTTCTACAAGATTGTTGAACTCTTCGGTATGGTCAACGACTTCTTGAACAGCTTCAGAAGTCTGCTCTACAATATCTTTAGCCGCTTCGGTCGTATTGATGATCGGCTTGATCTTTTCGGTGATTGACTCCAGCCCCTTTTCGACTGCAACAATCGGAGTTGTGTCGATAACGGGAAATACGATCTCGAAAGCCTTGGCAATAAGGCCGAAGTAGTACTCAACAGTATCCCAAATATTCTTGATCGAATTTATAAGGGCATCTCTACCGCCGCTGTCTTTCCAGCTTTGGAAAAATGCGTTACGAAGGCCAGACATTTTCTGAATTACTTTGTCTATTCTGTTGTAAACGCCGGTCCAAAGCTCACTAGCTTCCTCAAAGTCGCCAAATATAATCTGAAAAGTTGTCATCCATCCAGAGCCCATCGACTCCTTCAGGGTATCAACCATTTTGCTAAAGGAAGTTACCTGGGTGGCCGCCTTCATGGCTTTTTGCCCTAACTCGGTGGTTTCGTCGGTATACTTCTCAAGAGTTTTGGTTAATACTTCAGCAGTCATCCACTGCGAAGACAATGATTCAGTAAATCCCTTCGTGGCGTTAAACGCGTTAGAGACTTTACCAGACATGTCAGTGGTGGTGGAAATATACTTGTCGCCTTCTTCGCGTAAGACGCCAAGCTCATGAGCCGTCTGAATCAACTGCTCTTTAAATTCGACCGTATCCATATGAGCAGCTTTGATCGAATTCCAGTCCTCTAGTCTAACAGAACTGCCTAACGCCTGACCAAAGTTCATCATTGCCCTGGCTGCGTCATTAGCATCGGCACCTGCAAGAGCAGCAACGTTGGCAACACCCTGAATAGCTTTAACGGACGTTTCTAGATCAACACCGGCGTTAGTAAATTTACCAATGTTGTTGGTCATATCCGAGAAGCTGTAAATAGTCTTATCAGAATATTCGTTCAGCTTTGCCAGCGCGGTATTAACCTGCTCCAGCGTAACGGGCAAACCTTCTGCAGTCTTAGCCGAGTTAAGAATCGTCTTAACAGCGTCTAAGTTCATCTCATATTCTTTCCAACCATCTCTAGGTGCTGCCGTGATAGCTTCTCCGATCTTGGCTCCAGCATCGATAGCAGCATTAGTAAGACGCTGCATGACCGTAATGCCGACGATGCCGAGGTTAGAGAATCTGTCATTCAGCTGCTGGATGCCGTTAGCCATGGCAGAGAAATCAACGCCTTTGATGTTAGCTACGAGCTTCTCTATGCCTTTGCCGGAATCTTCCATCTGGGAGGCGTCTTTAAGCTGCTTGAGACTGCTTATGCTCTTAGAGACCTTCTGCTCGAAGTCAGCATTGTTAAATTGCATTTCAACTATCCGCTGGTCAACTTCTTTGCTCATAGCTTAGACACCTCCTTCCACAGTTCATTAGTTAACTCATCCATGATCGGCCTAATAGCCGGTTTAATGTAATCTTGTCCCGGTACATAACCGCCAGTCGGGGTTCCATGACCATACTGAATCAACAGAGCAATAGGAACGCCCTGATTAGTGTTCGAGTTGGTCCATGTGAGTGTTGCACTGCCCGGAGCAATTGTAACCTCGTAACCCCAACTAGCAGCCGTCTTACCAGTATCAACAGGAGTAGCTTTCGAGAGGGCGTCTACTCCAAGTTGTCCGTACTTGTTTAGGATCGACCTCAGGTCCTGCTTCATTAATCTCTTCAGGAACGTATCGGTTTTCGATAGATCGCCTCTAGTCCTGTACGAAATAATTGAAGGTGGCATAGTCTCATCCTTTCGTACCTAAAGCATCACATCTCTTTCTGTTAAGCTCGGCCATCTGTTTAGCCCTAGCAGCTTTATCGGCTTTAGTAGGCTTAGAATTCTTCTTAGAGAATATCTTGATAAGCATTAGCAGTCTGTTGATGTGCCACTTCTCAACTTCCATAGGGATGCCGTAAGTGAACATCCAATAGTAAATAAGTTCTGACGAAATCGGTTCGTGATGACCTGGGTTTCCGAAGAAAGTAACCGAGGATGCAGTCATTGGATCTTCCATGTACTTGACGATGTCTTGTAAGTTTTCTTGACTAAGGGCATAATAACAAAACGGATTAACATCTTTATTGATCGTCATGCAACGGATGTAATCCAGGAACTCCATCTGGGTCTTATCTTTGGTCTCAAGGAACATCTTGTGCCACTTTGACTCCCATTTTGAAATCGAAACCAGCGAATGCTCGATGATGATCGTCTGTGGCTTAACGATGATGAACTCATTATTCCGTTCGTCCCACATCTCAGTGGCTTCGAACCTTATGGGCTTAGGCATAGCGATCAGCCTTTCGTAAGAGCAATCATGCTGCCATCACCGGTGGGCTGAGACATGTTCTTAGGAAGAATACCGTTACAGAAGTTGGCTGCCGCATCGGAATCTCTTACAAGCTCCATAATCAGGGAGTTGTAAGCCAGACACTGAGTGAACTTCCGGAGCTGCTCAGGGCTCTTATCGAAGTATTTGCCGTCTGCGGACTTAACGCCGTAGGACGCTTTGACGATCTTCTCGAAGTACTTCCACAATTTAGGCATGTCCTTCTCCTGAATGATCTGCTCAAGTGCGGCCTGCATACCGCCTTCAGTAGTCATGTCCATCTCAAGAAGCTCAGCCTCCGTAAGATTGAAGTAGAATGTCTCTTCTCTCTCATTACCATCGAAATCGTTGTACTTAATAACCTTTTTAAGCATTGCCTATCTCCTTTCTAAAAATATAAAGGCCCCAGATCTTGTCCAGGGCCTTCACGGATCAGTATGAAATTGTCAGGCAGCCGCTTCCCACTTGCCAGTCTGGCTGTTGTACTGCAGGCCAAGAGTGGTGAATACAGTAGCAGGAGCCGGAAGGGTTGCATCAGCGTTCTCGCCGCCATAAAGCAGAGTCTCAAGTTCTTCAAGCTTAGCCTTGGTAACGAGAGTGCTGTCGATCGTGATGCAGGCAGCGTTCTTGTAGCCCTGGATAGCCACAGGAGTTGTGGTCATCTCGAAGGAGAAGGAACCTGCCTCAGGGCTGTCGTTAACGGTGTTGTAACTCTTCTCGGAAGGAGAAGCTGTAGCACCGTAAACCAGATGCAGCTTATAGCCGTAGTCATTGCCCTTAAGATCGTTACCGATGATAGTTCTGTAGGACAGGCCGAAAGTCTGTCTTGTCTGCTGACCGATGACGATGCCGGTACCGACGATCGCTTCTCCGTTGCACTCGGAGAATTCCTGAGGATAGGTGTAGCACTCAATGGTAGCGCCGAATTCCTCTGCGGATCTCAGGTCAAGATACTTAATGTTATCCGCATAGATCGGGTTGGAATCTGCTCCGGAAGGAGACTCGTTGATTGCCGTTACGCCGTTCCATGCGACGCCGCCAGTGTAAACGCCCTGATCGTTAGGTCTGTAAAGAACTACGTGGTCTACACCAGTTTCATAGAGATGCTTACCAACTTCATCCCATGTAATTCTAGCCATAGTTTTACCTCCTTAGGTAAAGATCGTGAAATTAGAGTGATGTAAATTATCTTTAACAAAGGGCTGACCTTCCGAGCCGTACTCGAAGTTACTTAGGAACGTATCGAACAGCGGAAAGTCAGGATCCTTTGAGATGATTTGCACAGAGTACGGATACCAGTTGATGTATCGGATGTTGTCCGCTCTTCTGTTAGAGACGGCATCTCTTTTGTACACTATGCAGGGATAGTTCATGTGAATGTTGGACGGGGGATCGAAGTATACATTGCGTGATCCCAGAAGTGTACAGAGTTTCTCATGAAGAGCTAAGCGATTCCGTTCCCGCATTGTAAAGCCCTCCTATCTCAAGCACAACTCTGGGCGGGCGAAGGGTCGCAGTAGGTACGGCCCACTCAAGTCCCCGCCATTTAACGCAACGAATATTAGTCCAGTTAAGTAGTGCAAAGGAGTCTGCGATGATTTCAAGCTGATTGTTAACCCGCTTGTCGTCGTTTACTTTGTCACCGGGAGTCCACTTAGATTCGATTCGCTTCCATTCCCCCATGTACTGCTTAACGACCTTGTACTCCCTCCAAACTCCGGGAGCATTTGGATCCTCCTGCTGAATGACAAACGTAACGTCGTCGTAATACCTCATCTTAGACTCCTTTTACTATCATTTTGAACTATCTCAGGCCGTAGCCTTGGTCAGTCTGATCGCGCTGAAAGGCTTGGTCAGAGCGCCGGAGCATCTGGTCTCAATCAGATACTTCATCTGGTTGACATCGATGTCGAAGTCGTCGAACAGAGCAACTGCGCCGCCCTTGTCAGCACCATAGCTGTAGTCAGCAGGGTTGACAATGATGCCAAGAAGCTCAACACCGGTCTCCTGATCGAAGTCAGTAGTGTCGACGTGGAATCCTTCCATAACCTCAACAGTGATGATCCTGGAGACACGAAGTCTGGTGCACAGCTGCTGCTCAGACTCATACAGGAAGTGACCGATGCCGTCCTCGATCAGCAGCATAGCGGTAAGGACATCTTCTGTAGTGAAGAGGATCGGGTTGCCGGATCCCTTGTAATCCTTACGAGCCTTGATCGCAGCGACGATGAAGTTCTTAGCCATCTCCTGCTCGTTCTTGCCAGGATCGACAGTCGCACGGATGGTGAACAGCGGAACATCAGTTGCGATAGGTCTGATGTGATCCTCGGAGATCTTGTCGTCATCAGATGCAAGTCTGCCGTCGCCGATGAGCCCTGCTCTTGCGATTTCCTCATCCAGCTGTCCTCTCATCTCGCCCTTGATCCAAGCGATAACATCGAAGTCAACGATATCGATGGTGTCGTCACGATCCATCTTCTGTTTCTTGTAGATGGTCTGAGGATCAGTGGTTCTCTTCAGAAGGCTGAAGACCTGCTCTTTCTTAGTGTGGCCTTTCAGATAACCTCTAGCTCTCGCCTGCTCGCCGGTAAGGTCTGCAAACTGGCTCTTAATCCTGGAGAAAGGAAGATGATGAGCGCCGTTCAGGAATACGGAAACCCAACCTGTGTCTCTCTTGATCCATTCCGGAGGAGTGTTCAGAGACTTATACTCCGGGAAGAGCATGTCGGGATCACGGAAGCCATAAGTCTGCTCAGCGGTAGCCTGAGAAGGGCCGGTCATGCCGTCCATCGGAACTGTCATGGCGTGAGTAAGTTCGCCGTTGTCGATCATGTCGTTAATCGCCTGTTTGTAAGATCCGGCCTTCTTAGCTGCGGAGTGAATAAGCTCCATGTTTACCGGAACCGCACCAGTATAGATGCCGTTGCTTGCGCTGTCAAATGCGTTGTGCTTCATATCGTTTCCTCCTTCGGAATCGTCTTCGTCGTCTTCTTCATCAGCACCTGCACCTTCAGCTGCCATACCAACCAGTGCATAGAGTGCTTCTTTCTGCTCATCGTTCATAGTGTCGATGATCTCGCCAATAGTCTTCTCAGACTTCTTTTCGTTATCAGCCACGGGCTTTTCCTCCTTTTCTTCTTCAGCATGATAGAGTTCGATCGGCTCTCCAGAATAAATTTCTGCCGAATACAAACCGTCTTCATCACCGTGAGTGAGGACTTCCTCGATGTAAGCGCCCGGGTTAGCTCCTGCGAGTACGAGGCTTACTTCACGAATCATGCCGTGTAATACATCAGCACCAACCTGCTTAAGCTGGTTAGCATAAATGGACAGAGAGACTACGTCACCGTGTTCGACGCATTCCTTGCCATCCTTACCTTTCTGAGTGCTGTTAAACGCACAATGGGCAAGAACGCCATCCGGGACATTCTGCAAATCCGCGTACCCAATGACATTGGACACGTCGTTATGCTGGTGATTCCACACAAGAGGTACTCTCGTGCCGTCACAGTCCTTAAAAGCGTTCCTTCTAATTACTCGTCCGTCAGAGCACTGCAGATCATTACGTGTGGCGTATCCCACAAAATCGTATTTTCCTGCCATTTTGACGTTCTCCTTTATTCAGTTTTAAGTAGACACAGGTTTGTCTAAATTAGCGTTTATTACCGCAGCGCCTAATGGATCAAGGGCTGTTCCGCCTGTAGTTGTAGCAGTCCCGGGAGCTCCGCCAGGTCCTCCCATAGGCATCTCGCCATGCTGACCCATCTCGTCTGGAGACTGATTAAGGTTAGCGTTAACGAGCATGTCTGCCTTAGGATCATCAGAGGGCTTCCATCCAATGACCGATCTGATCTCATTCGAAGACGCAATCTCGTTACGAGTGAACTTGTCCGCAAGCTCTGCAAGATCCTTAATCGGAATGAGTTTGAACGCATCACGATAGAATCTGATCGCCTGTCCTTGAGTTCTGGCTGTCGGAGTCAGGAACTTACGCTGCATTTCAAGCGCAAACGCAGAAAGAACAGGCTCGATCGTATTGTTGTAATAGTTGATCATAGTCTGTTCATCAGCAGTTCCGTTAAGGATCGTCTCTGTAATACCCAACTGTGAGTAGAGCATGGTTGTCAGATCCTTGACTTCGGTCCATATGTTGTTTTCGATTGATCGGTTGAGCTGGGTGACCTTTTCGGTACCGTCTGTGTAAGCGATACCATACTTAGATCCGGCAAGCTGCATTTCGATGTCCTTTCGGCGCATCTCAGCTTGTTGTCGACGTGCGGCAGATTTGATTACGTAAGGAAGCTGAATGATCAAGTCCAGTTTTCCGGATGACGACTGCTCGTCCACGTAATCAAGTAGATTTAGTTTTCTGATGAGTCGCTGGAGTGTACTGTTCGGTTCATTCATTACCGAATAGAACGGATTCTCCACAATGGCGGCAGCTTCTTTCGGCCAGATAAGGTCCTGCTGCTGGCCAGTGTCTTCGTTGTACACTCTGACTCGTATATGGTGCGGAAACCATTCGACAATCTTACCAGTGCGGAGAGTCTCCACATCGTAAGAGCCGGTTACCCACGGATTACCATTAACAGTAACCACAGGAATCAACGCAACTACGCCCTCGTCGAACATTGAATGAACAGCATCCTGGATGAATGCCCTTCCGGTTTGATCGAGGTTGGCGCTAAGGGTGAGGCAGTTGTTAAGTCTCGACTTCATGACGTCTTTGTATCTACCATTTTGATCGAGTTTAACATGCTCCATCGTTACCGCCGCGCAATCAACCGCAATGCGATTAAAGACGTTAGTTACTATGGATCTTTCGTTTCCGCTGCGTATCCTGTAACGATCCGGCCTATAGGTATAAGATCGTCCGTAGCCCTGGGTCGTGGGATCTCTTGGATTTCTGAAGGCATTCCAGGCGTTCTGGAGCCTTTGGGTTATTGTTGGCATAAGCAGTTACCTCCTTAATAGTAGCGATACTGTACTAATTTAACTTTAGGACCAGTACGCGTTTGGTTCCAATCGTAAAGTAAATTAGGTTTCTTACGCTCATTAGAGACTACATATTTTTTGCCAACATACTCAACGTTATAACTTCCTGACCACCTAGAAATATTAACGTACGAGTTTGTATACCTTGTTTTGCTACGAGTATTGACTACATAGCCAGCTTTCTCAGCTTTTTTAATGAGCTTATCCGTATACTTTTGTAGCGCTTCGGCCGATTTTGGCGCATTCTTGCCTTTGGCGCGCTTCTTATCTCTTCCGAACCAGGCGTTGTCGGCATATGCGGATTCATATCTTTTTCCGACTTGCTTAGCGTATCCTTTATCAAGCGTATTTAAAGCTCTAGAATAACCTCGAGCCGTTCCTTTAGCGGCTTGCTTTTTAGCCTTTGCCAAATATTTGCCTTCTCCGTTGTAGCCCTTGGGGTAATTTTGAAACCGCCTAACGCCCCATTTCTGGCCTTTAATTCCATGATGATAGAGTTCAGGCTGATAAGTCGGAATCCAAATATCAGCGCAGTTTTGAGAAGGCAACCAAATGTTTACCATGACTACCTCCTAGCCCATTGCGCGTTGTACATAGCCTTAGACTGGCGCTCTACTCGTTTGACGAATTCCCTACCAAGATTCTTAGTCTCGGGATTCATGTTGATACCGGCGTCCTTATAAGCCTTTTCCATCTGTCTAAACCATTCTTTACCCTTATAAGCTACCTTATTAGCTTTAAACTGTTTCTTTGAAGCCTTATGATACGCTTTGTTAGCGCTTTTTTCAGAGCTAAAGAAACTGTTAGCTTTTCGTTCAGCTTTTACAAAAGCACGATCTGCCCTGGCCTGTCTCTTTTGATACTGTTTGTTAAATTTCTCGAGTTTTGAAGTAGCTTTCTTATCAAGTTTACGCGACGCTTCGCTATAACGACGCCTAGCTTCATCGCTACCCCCAATAAGCTGTCCGACATTCTTTTTAGAATATTTTTTAGCTTCAGCTTTACTTACGGTTGTAATAGGGGTTTTGCTTATATTGTTTTCGAATTTAGTACCTCGATTACGCTCTTCCATTCGCTGGCGCGCTAATTCGCTTTGTACTTGGTATGAGCGACGATACTTGTTAGCTTTATGCACGCCCCACTTCATGCCGATAACGCCATAGTGGTAAAGCTCATTCTGTTCAGAGGGCCTCCAAATAGTTGCCATGGTCAGTCCTCCTTTTACTCAACCCTAAGTTCACCGCCAAAGGCCTTCTTTCTAAGAACCACTCCTTTGCCGTTATTTGACTTATTTCTCTTTCTGCTTCTGGGCCTGTTGGATTTCCAGCCGCCTTTAATTTTCTCGATGATCTTATCTACAGCTTGCTTTACGCTGCTCTTCTCCCATTTCTTTTGCCAAGCAGGTTTACGAGCTTCCATTATCTCCTGGTATTTCTGATAAGCAGCATCAGCCTGTTCTTGTTCGGAACGCTGCTGTGATTCGTCATACCATTTAGGCCCACCATTTTCATCAGTAGGAGCTGAGCCTCCGGTGATGTAAGCGTCGTGTACTTCATACGATAAACCTTTACGATTACGCCATCTCATTCCTTTGACGCCGTAGTGATACAGCTCATGTTTTTGGGATGGTAACCATACGGCTTTGTACGCTCTGTTTGGCGTACCATTTCTCCATCTGTTGTAAGCCATTATTCAAACGCATCCTTATTAAGTTTGTAAGCAACGAAAGCGTCCATCATCGCAGAGACGTTATCGATCTTCTGTTCGCGGTGCATTTTAAGGAGCTTTCTGTTGCCGTTGGTGTCTTCTATCGTTACGCAGTTGGCCATGGCGAATTCCATAAGTTCTTCGTCAAACAAAAGAAGCCGCTCCCCAGCAAGTTTCTTCAACTCACCCAGAGGAACGGATTCAGTCCTGGCGCCCTGTATAACTTTCACAATACCGAAGGGACCGTTTTCCATCTCCCATCGGTTAACAAACTCTTTGGCGTTGTACGGATCGTAACCGAAGCATCTGACGTCGTACTTGTGCTCTTCGATGTAAGAGTCAAGATCGTCATACACTTCCATAAGATCCAAGACAGCGCCTTCGAGTACTACCAGACTTCCTTCTGCGATGAACGAGTCGTACTTGATCCGCATCGCCAAAGGGAGGTTGTGGTAGGTCAGGTCAGAAATATAGCTTCGTGTCTTGACGCCGTACTGACCTGTAGGAAGAGGAAACATGAATGTAAACGCACAGAAGTCGTCGCCCTGTGAAAGGTCTGCTCCCATAGCACACGGCATCTCCCAGAAATCTCGTCTGCGCTTATGCCGTTTGGTTTCCTCGTAAGAGAAGAAGTAAGTGAAGCCCTCCATCGGAAGACCAAACCTCTTCGCCAATATATCGTTGCGTGCTGCCGGTGCGTTCTCGGCTCTTTCCACCTCGGTCTGGTAAGTCTCGTAAGAAACTGTAATGCCGAGGTTGGGATTGGCCTTAATCCACATAGCCGGATCAGCAACTTCTGTAACGTCGTCCAGCTTGTACCACCAGATGGAAACATGATCGTTGACGTAATCGCCCTTAAGGATCTTCATAAGTTCCATTTTGATGGTATCGCCGCATCCGTTACGGACTGTTCCCTCGGAGCTTGTAGCAATGATCAGCCAGTCGTCAATCTTGGCTGCACCCTGCTCAATAGCTCCAATAGGATCTTCTCTAATGTCGCCAGAAAGCCACTCATCAACCGTGTTCATCTTGGATCTCATTCCCTGAAGCTTGTCTATCCTCATAGGTCTGATCTCAAGGAGAGAGCCTGTTATGAAGTTCTCAATCCCCTTCTTGGTTGAAGCCAGCTTTACTCGATTGGCTTTAGAACCGGTCGTGTTCTGGAGAGAGCCATCGGTTAAGAACATGAAGTAGGGGCCTTTAGCTCTTGTTATGGCTGTTCGAATTGGCGACAGAATCTCATCGGCTTGCTTCATGGTTGGAGCAGTCGTGATCTGATATGTTGTAGATGTGTCTACAGTAAGCGCATAGGCTTGATGACATGAAGCATACAAGGACTTGGAGGCCCCTCGACCAACTATCAGAAACTGCTTGTTGCGCAGCCGTCTCTTGATGCGTTTCTTAACATACCGTCCCCTGGTTCCGTGAACTCCGGGAGTCCAAATGCGCTTTTCTACAAAGTAATACCATCCCCAAACGTCTTCGCCCCAGAGCTTAAACGTGTCCAGGAGATGTAAGTCAGAGCCGTCAGTAAGAGTGAGTTCGTTTTCACAGAATTCAATCCAGCCTTCTACGGCTTTGTCATCGTAGTAGTAATCAGGGTTCTTGATCATTGCGTCGATGCGGTTCATCTGCATCTCGATCTCTCTGCATACGGGAATCTCTCCGCGTAAAACCCTGTCTCTGAAAATGCCGTAGTACTTTGGCGTTGCTGTGTTTGATAGCATAATTATTTAGCTGTATATACCGGCTTTGACTGCATTGCTTTTCTAAAGTCATCCAAATGTTCATGAACGACGAATCCGGTAATTTTCTTAGTTTTTTTATCGATCACATACCAGGGATCCAGAATCTCTTCATCTCCGGCATCTTTTCTAGCGATGTAAAACAAGAAATAAGATCCGATGTCGTATACCTTACGTACCGTAAAATATTCGGGCAAAAACATTTTATGAATACTTTTTAACACTTCTTCCATAACTAGTCTCCTTTTTTGCATAACTTTTATTTCTTATAACCTTGGACGTCCGAATAACCGTAGAATTCGGTTGAGTTCCATGCTTTATTAGGCAGAACAGTATCGGATGATGGTTTTGAAACCATACGTCTCTCTGAATCATTTACGCCTAAAACTCCGTCCTCGGCTAATGCATCCCAGTTTGGTTCACACTTATCAAGTCTGGTGAAAAAGCAGCCATTTGAGCCAAAACCATATGAGCTTTGTACCTCATCAAAGTCCATTTCTTTATGACTTTGCCCGTCAGCGACAATAACCCTTCCGCCTTCTTTTCTCCAATGAAGAGAATGACCGCCACAGCCAGAGCCAAGACCGTCACCGTAATATCCTTGCATTACGCCGCTGGCTCCATCTTCCATACCTTTAAGGTCAGAGCTCATTTCGTCCCAGGTATCACATTTCTGCGTATCAGCCCCCTTAAACCAGTGCCTAAAAACACCGACAGAAGTTCCTCCCAAAGAACGTCTGGCAACAACGCCATAACCTCGTGATGCTATTTCCATGGTCGCGGCAACAAACGGACAATTGTTAGTGGTTCCTGGCTCACCGTAACCCGGATTTACACGATCGTATAGTCCATCAAAGCCTTTAGGTCCGGGGTACGGATTGCCGGCTCCGGTTTCTTCTAATGTTTTTATAACAGTAGCGATGGCTGGATATACATAGCTTCCATCGGGCATAACACGTCGTTCAGCTTCATAAGTATCTAAATCTACTTTGTAACTAAAGGTGGATTTTTCTACATAGCTCCTGCCTTCGGTTATGGTATCTTTACTATCCAGGAGTCTGCGCTTTTTAGCTCTTTCTATCCCAGCTGCTGTACGCCTACCGTTTTTATCCTGAAAGCGCCTTACTCCCCATTTCTGGCCTTTGATGCCATGATGGTAAAGTTCGTCTGATCCATCTATAGCGCTATGTCCAAGAGCCTTCTTACGTTTCTTGTCTGCTTCTTTTTGGCGTGCCCTTTCCGCCTGCGTATTAGCAACCGTCTGCCGTGTATCTGTTACAACCTTGCTAGGCGTAGGAGCTTTGGCTGAGAACCTACTAACCTTAGATCCGCCAAAGTCAAGGTTGGTCTGCTGCTTGTAAGTAGTTCCGGCATTACCAGTCTTGGCACCAGAAATTACTCTCTTACCAGAATTAACGGCAGACTCGGAAGGTTTTGAATCTCTCATGCTTAACAACAGCTGAGTTGCAGGTTTGCTATTTGCGTTAGGGGTGGTCTTGGGCTCTTCGCTTGAGCTCGAACTTGATTTAGCTTTTGAAGAAGAGTTGTCTTCCCACCACTCGCCATCTTTAGGTTCATCAGCGGCTTTCTTAGCTTTCTTCTGATACTCTTTCCAAGCTTTCTTAGCTTCTTTCTCTTGCCTCTTCTGGTACTGCTTCCAGTTCTGCTCGGCGCCCCACTTAGCACGATCGGCTCGATCTCTCTCAGCCTGCTCCTTAGCTGCTTTCTTGTTCTGATCTTCGAAATCGCCGCCCTCACCCATATCGGCAAAGCGAGCTCGATTCATCTTCTTGTTAGCGAGAATGTTCATTGCCGCCTGATACTCCTTAGGAGTAATCTTATGCTTTTCAACGCCCTCGTTAAGCTCGGTAATGTTGTCAATATTGGTAAGGAACTTGTTCTTCTCGGCAGCCTTCTTCTCTTCCTCAGCGTTGCGCTCTTTCTTATGAAGAGCCTCGTCAAGAGCATCGAAATTGTTCTTAGCTGTGGTAACAACGTTAGCGTATTTGGAAACACGAGCTACGATTTCCATACCCTTATCAACTTTGTCCCAAACGGTCTTCTGATTGGCCTGAACCAAAGCTGCAACTTTCTGCTCATTTTGAAGTCTTGCGAAAGCTCGATTGTATTCTTCGTTAGTGAGCTTGCCTTTGAACTTAGCAAGGTCTTCAATGGAGCCAGACTCGACAGCTTTCTTCTTCTCGGCCTCAAAGTCGGCCTTAGCTTTACGAGTCGCCTGAGCTTTCTTAAGAGCAGCAACTCTTTTCTGTTTTGTCTTGTGAGCTTTGTAACGCTCTATGATGTTGCCAGATGACGGGCGCTGTTTAACCTTTGTAGCGGCGCCGACTTCCTTACCGCCTTTGACGTGTTCGCCCTTCTGGTAAGGCTGGAACCGTCTGATACCCCACTTCATGCCTTTGATGCCGAAATGCATAAGGTCGTCTGGAGTGGCGTTCATTACCGAGATCAATTCATCAGAGTAATCAGCATGCTGAAACTGTAATCCAGCTTTCTTAGCGTATTCTCTAATCTCTTGAACTTTTCGCCTGCCGCGTTCAGCTTTCGCTCTTGCCTCAGAGCTTCCTCTACGCAAAACAAGTGTATGGAAGAGAGTTTTCTTATCGCCCAGTTTCATGCGCCGCTCAATAGCAGAAGCCATCTGATCATAACTGTCTGCAGCGTTTTCGGCTTGATTAATTTCTCGTTCTGTTTCGGAAATTTCTACAGCCCCTCCGCCCATTCCAATGGTAGCGCCGCCGACTGAATTTCCTAAGCTTTTATGCTGGTGCCATTTCATTCCCTTTACACCGTAATGGTAAAGTTCGTCAGAATACTGTTGACTATGCTGAGCGGTCATGTATTTGTTACGATCTAGAAGATACTGTTCATACTCAGAGTCTCTACGCTTCTTATCGTTGTTGTACTCCCATTCTTCATTCTGTATTGCCTCGAGAAAATCTAATTCATACTGATCCTCAACTACGGCAGTTCTAAGTTTCTTCTGATCGTCATTCGTAAGAACAACCCCGTTCTTTCTCGTTCCAAGTTTATCTTCAAAAGCTTGTAAATCTTTTGCCCCTTTTATTGGATCCTTGGCCAAAGTAGCTTTTATACCAAGAAGTTCTTCATGCTCTTTGTCATTAAGTTTAAGGCCGCGGGATTTAGACAAGTAATCTGCTCTGTCTAGCGCATCTTCTTTACCCAAGTCTTTAGTAAAGGTACTGCCGCCATACTTACTCATTGCGTCCGGTCCATTATCTCGATAATCCATCTCGATAAGTTCCTGCATTTCAGGATCTGTTATGCCGTGTTTCTTACTGTAATCCTGGGCTGCTTTCTTTGCGGCTTTTCCGTCCCAGCCTTGGTTAGCTCCAGATGCACTAGCGCGCTTTTTACCGGCCGCTGTTCTACTACCGTCTTTATTCTGAAACCGTCTGATACCCCACTTCATGCCTTTGATGCCGAAGTGGTAAAGTTCATCCTCCCTGGGAGTAATCAGTAAATAAGTTCCCATTACAAACCCTCCCATCCTGGATCGACTACGTAACTAATGCGGCTTTCAAGTTGAGCAATGTCCTCTTTAAGCTGTGTAACTAAAAAAGAGTTCGCCGGAGGATCGAATCCCAAGCGAACTTTCTTCTGTACGTAGTCTGGTATGATTGTTAAAAGAAAAGGATTGTCTGTAAAGTCGGACCAGGTCTGAGAATCGTCTTCGACCCGATACGGCGTTGCAGTACAACCCAGTTGAAACAATGTAAAGAGAGCACTGTTGATCTGTTCGAGGAGCTGTCCGTCATAGATGGTGGCCTCTTGTGGAACCATGCAATAGTCTTTGATCGATTCGAGAATACTATCTCTTAAAGCCATAATCTACTCCTGTCTTTTATATACATATGCTACATCGTCATACATATCGTATTGTTTAGCTCGTTTAAATCCGGATTTTTTAGCCAGCTTCTGTGAAGCCTTGTTGTCTGTGACTGCATACCATCGCAGTTCTTTATACTCCGGATGCTTATCAAGCCATGACTTACCCTCATCGACTAATTTTTTGCTAACGTAAGTCCCTCGATGTTCTTTCGTTATAGCGATGGCAATGTTTATGTATCGTTCCCTATCATGCCAAGACTGGCTATCCTGCCCAATAATGAAGCCCATTGCATCCCCGTGCTTATCTCTTAAAGATGTAGCAAATCGGTCTGTTGCTTCCTTCCATTGTTTTTTGTTACCCGGCTTCTTGTATTCTTTAGCCAAAATCGAGTAAAACTTAGTATCGTGATCTTCGCATTGTTTGCCTTCTTTACTTTGATACCAAGTATCGCTATAGGAATGGCCTTCATATTGGTCTCTTTCTTTTTGACTAAGTTTTGACATTACATGGTAATAATCGCCGTAAGTCATCTTGTTCTTACGGACTCCCCACTTCATGCCCTTTACACCGTAATGGCATAGCCAGCGATTGTAAGCCATGGTCATTTCCTCCAAGGACATGTGTCGAATGACGTTCGCTCTACAACAGTTGCTCGTCTGTCTTCTGCGTAGCCATAGTGAATGATTTCGTGTGTTCTGTTGCTCACTGTAATCAGATTATCTGGATCCAGGACCAACTCGGACCGTTCCAGAATATCTTCTTTAGTGATTGGTGTGATGTGGTGGACCATTACGATGACTTTCTTCTTGTAAGGGAAGATCTCATGGTCGGGATGAGCCAGATCACAGGAGTTATCGCGTATGATCACCTGTCTTCTGACTTCTCTCCACTCAGGAAACTTGTAGAGCATCTGGTTCAAATATCTATCGTAGCCAAACGTCTCTCTACCAACAGATCCGTAACAACGAAGGTAATTAAGTCGTCCTTCGAAGTCCGGAATCTGGATCAGCTCAGTATATGTCTTCCTCTTCGTCGTCATCTGATGCTCCAGAATATCGTTTGAACGCCGCGATGGCGTTTGCGAACATCTCATCGGTCCGCTGTTGCTGCCTCAGGTTCTCCGTCTTAGCTCTTACGAGATCCAGTTCGAGCTTGAGCTTCTCATTCTCGGCTCTAGCCTTGGAAGAAGCCATGCGAATGAACTGAACATACTCCTGACCGGAGGCTGTACCGTTCAACATGCGCTCTTCAACGCGATCTAGGGCCAAAGCAATGAGCTGATTCTCTCGTTCTTCGGGTGTTTGAGCTCGACGCCTGGGCCTTTTGTGAATATCATTGCCAGTAGTCTTGCCTTTCATAAGAGTTTTCCTTTCTTTCTAATACCTCTTAGTCAGTTGTAATGGTGTTTCTAGGCAGTGAATGGAGGTACCGTAAGCAAGAAATCCGTAAGAAAGGAGACAGCGAAACTACGGAAGCCATTACAACTGACTAAGAGGCGTTAGGAGAGTTCTCAAAAATATAACCTGCGGGGTAAAATCAAAG